>Ga0154888_1007_pt5 | contig 15019 bp, 8 predicted proteins | sample Rifle2008BG19ft_FD_105860 | JGI IMG/M metagenome (GOLD analysis project Ga0154888, IMG submission 105860) | Thermodesulfovibrio sp. RBG_19FT_COMBO_42_12
GAACAAAAACAGTAACCTCCCTGCTTCTTAACATGCTTCGCAATGTCAGGTTCGCAGAACCTACTGCCGCTATCACTCCATCCACTAAGGCCACTTTGGCGTGAGACATCCCCGGATAAAGGAATACCTTGATACTTCCCTTTGACTGTAACGAAAGCAATCGGTTAATCGTTACCATATTGGCATAGTGATGTGTATCAGGTTTCTCGGGCAGGATCAGATCGATATGAACGCCTCGCCCTGCTGCTCTCTCCAGTGCCTCAATTATTTTATCGTCAGAAAAATAGGAATGTTCGATGATAATCCGCTCTTGAGCGTTGTCAATCATCTGCACAAAGGCAGTCCGAATCTCCGAGGCCTTTCTGTCATTCACCGTTATTACAAATGGAGAAGGTTGCGGCCATGGCCGAGAACTTAGAACTTTATGCTTAAACGCCTCTGTCCAATGCTTGTCGTGTATCATTACCATATAATCGTGCCAAACAAGATGGTACTCATCAGCAATATTCATCCCTCCAAATGCAGTCACCTTATCATCCACTATTAAATATTTACTGTGGTCAGTATTTGCCGTGATGTCTGTTTGCACATCAATATTTTCATGTCCTTTTATCCCGTCACTGGTAAAAACAGGGCTTGGCCTACCTTTTATCATGTCACCAAGCTCAAAAAATGTTCCGAGCATATCTTTACGGACCGTTACCTTTACTCCTTTCTTTGCAAGAGATTTCAGATTGTTTGCCAGTCTCCGTCCTATGTTGTCATCCTTCCAAATGAATATCTGAATAAGGACAGACGATTGGGCATTGATAAGTTCCTTACGAACCTTATCAACAGCCTCTCTACCATCTACAAGAAGCTCGAGAGAGCTCAAATCTGTTGCTGGCACGGTGAAAAATGAATCAGTGAGTACTTTCTGCGGTTCAGGCCCTATACCAAAAGGATTGAATATAAATTTAAAAGCAGAGCCCAATATCGCCGCTAATAGAGCGAATACAATAAAACGCTTTGCTGAACTAAAAATTTTCATCTGTCCACCAATACATATCGAAACGTTTTCTATCTGTTTCTGTTTTCATGCGTAATAATTATTGCAGCCAAAAAAGCTGTGATGAAATTCCTTTTTTTCATATCACTACACTATTAGGCCTTACATGAAATACACATAAAAAATCCCCTCTTTATTATGAGAGAGGGAGAGAGTTACTTCGCATAGTCTAAAAACCTATTCCGAAGGTTCTTCCAAGGTAAAAATAAAGAGCATTGTTTTCACCATCAGCATACCCGAATCCTAAATATAAAGGACCAAACGGGGTGTCGTAACCGATGAAAACATTTCCTGCCAATCTCAGGTTGTTAAATTCAATATCCTCATCCTTATCCCAAACATTGCCTGTCTCCAATGAACCGCCCAGATAAAAACTGCCGAGCAGGGATTGACTTGCATTCCAGTAAGTAACTATCCTGCCGAGGCCAACACGCTGCCCCCGAAGCTGGTTCTGGTGGAGGCCGGAAAGATTAAGAAACCCTCCGAGGGTGAATTCATCATAGTAGGGAATTTCTTTCCCGAGATAAGATCCAAAAGTGGCACTTGCAAGAATCGTATATTTTTTGTAAGTATAAGCCTTGAGGAATGAAGCCTCAATTTTATTGTAATTGTCATCAGCACCGATATCTTTCATAGAAGAATAAACTAAAATTCTCCCGAAATATCCCTCATGGGGAAAGTTTACATTATCGAGCTGATCGGCAATAATCTGGGCTGTGAATGCCCCCTCGTTGATTCTGTCATCACTGATATCAAGGATTCCCTTTTTTAGCTTCGGCTTCAGAATACCCGATATATAGCCGATTCGTACTTCTCCATAGCTCCAAGGCTGCATTCCCAGGTCTATGCCGCCTTCAAATGTTCTCAGTCGATATTCCGCAATGACGTCATTGCCGCGATACACATCAACATCGTCTTGCATCCATTTAATATGAGGAGCAATAAAGAAAAGCCGGGAGGAAACAACAGGCTGATAGAACTCTGAGAAAATACCTTTTGTACTGCCAAACTGGAGCTGGGTTTTCCATTCAGCGCCGAGCCGGTTTAACCACCTCATCGTATAATCAACACCAATATTGTAATTGCTCTCACCATCAAAATCGGTCTCAAGGTTTATACCGATCCTAAGGTAGTTCGGCCCCCAGGATTTTTCTTGTGGCCTCAAGGTAATATCGTATGTATCACCGTTAGGTTTTATCTGAAGGTCAACCCGCTCAAAATCTCCCATGCCATAGATCAATCCCACATTATCCCTGAGCGTTTTTGCATTAAGCTCATCTCCCGGTTTAATCTTCAGTTTGCTTGCAACAGCTTCCGTAGGAACCCTGTCGAGCCCCTCTACTGTGACCGTACCTACTGTTATGGTCGATATATCTTTCTGTTGATGTTTTGCAAGAAATGCAGCATATTCTTTTTCTGAAACTGAGTATCGTTTCAGTTCGTTCTCTTTGCCCCTGGCAGCCTTTTCTCCTCTTTCCGTTGCTTCCTTACCCCTTTTGAAATCTCCTGATTCGATCGTTCCGAGTTCGGGCCTTATGAAAACATCTCTCTCTCCAAGGCTATCTATCTGAACCTGAACGTTCTGTTTCATCATGATGTCGATCATCTGGTTCATAATTGCTATCGGGTTTGTCAGTTCATCTCTTTGGGGGAGAGGTTTGCCAACATCAACAGCAATCACGATATCTGAACACATTTTTCTTACGACATCAACAGGAAGATTCCGGACGATACCGCCGTCTGTGAGATAACGGCCGTTCACTTCTACAGGTGGAAACACCCCTGATACTGACATGCTCGCCCTTGCTGCATCTGCAAGATTTCCTGTTCCAATTGCTACCATCTCTCCTGTTTCAAGGTCAGCTGCTACTGCCCTGTATGGAATCGGGAGTTTATCGAAATCTGTAATACCAGCTACCGGCAACATAAGAGCCTGAAAGAAAACCCCGATCTTCTGACCTGAAGTCAATGCCTTTGGCAATGCTACCTTGCCATCCTTTATACCGACTGATATCTTTGAAAGATAGGAAAGATCCTCTTGTTTGCGCCTGAATTCTATGTCTTTCCGTGGAGGATCGTTATTGAACAGATCATCCCAGTCAACTGTTGTCAGGACCTCTTCAATTTTTGCTGCTGACATGCCGGATGCGTACAGACTGCCGACTAGTGCTCCCATACTGGTACCGGCAATGCAGTCAATGGGAATTTTCAGTTCTTCCAGTACCTTAAGAACTCCTACATGTGCTGTCCCCTTGGCACCGCCGCCACCAAGTGCCAGGCCAATCTTCGGCCTTGTCTGTTGTTCCTGGGCTGAAACAAAAGATGCAGAAAGTATGCAGCAAACAAAAAGAAGGATGATTATGGTATGCATGATTTTACACTGCTCTGAATGCATTGCATTCTCCATCAAAAAAAGTTAATGATATTTTTTGCCTTTTTTGGTATCCAAGCTTAATTGTAGTAGATGGATTCCCATCCTCTTCCATCTATACTTTTTTACTTTTCACTATTTATTGTGCTTTCGGAATTCACTCACTCGCCCCTCCACCCAGCACCTTGTAGAGTGTCACCAGATTGGTGAGCCGGGAAAGGCGAACGGAGATCAGACCCTGCTGCGCGCCATAGAGCGAACGCTGTGCGTCCAGAACGCTCAGGTAGCTGTCAATCCCGCTTTTATATCGCAAATCTGAGAGGCGATAGCTCTCGGCAGTGGCTTCAACAAGAGACTGTTGCGCCGCCATTTGATCCCCTAGGGTTCCCCGTTGGGCCAGGGCATCGGCAACCTCTCTGAAGGCCAGCTGTATAGCCTTCTCGTATTGGGTCAAACTGATTTCCCTGTCCACTTTTGCGACGCCATAGGCCGGCCTCGTGCGCGCATCGAAAATCGGCATGACGATCTGCGGGACAAAGCTCCAGGTATCGGAGCCGGACTTGAAGAGCCCGGACAACCGGTCGCTCGTGGCGCCGATGCTTGTGGTGAGCGTGATGCGGGGGAAGAAGGCCGCCCGTGCCGCACCGATATTGGCGTTTGCGGCCTTGAGCTGGTTCTCTGCCTGAAGGATGTCGGGGCGGCGTTGCAAAACCTCTGAAGGCAATCCGGGGGAAATATCCTGCAGCATCATGACTGTATTCAGCTCCGTTGGCAGAAGCCCGTCCGGAACCGGTGAGCCGACCAACAGTGTCAGAGCGTTCTCATCCCCGGCCACTATGCCGTTGTATCGGGCTATATCCACCCGTGCCGCATCCACGCGGGTTTGCGCCTGACGAAGATCAAGCTCGGATGAGGCCCCGACTTCGTGACGGCGCCGGATCAGATTGTAACTTGCCTCCTGGGCTCTCAGGGTCTCCTGCGCCAGCTTCAATAACTCGCGGTCGGCGGCCAGTGTCAGGTAGGTGTTCGCAACTTCGGCCACCAGGCTAACCTGTGTGCTGCGACGGGCCTGTTCCGTCGCTAAATATTCTTGCAGCGCCGCATCTTTTAGACTTCGGATACGGCCGAAAAGGTCCAGCTCCCAGGAGCTGATGCCTACATTGACGTTGTACAGCTCCTCAGTTGCCGGCTGTCCGCTGCCGGATAATATTCCGGGGACCCGCTCTTTGCTGAATGTTGCGCCGGCATTCACAGACGGAAGCAATTCGGCCCGTTGGATGCGGTAGAGGGCCCGCGTTCTTTCGATATTCAGCGCGGCCACGCGCAGGTCACGGTTATTGGTCAGGGCCAGATCGATCACCTCCTGCAGCCGTTCGTCAACAAAAAAGTTGCGCCATGCAATATCGGCTGCAGGCACATCACCCGGTTTGCCTGCGCCGTCTTTATAAGCAGGGCCGCTTGGCCAGTCAGCAGGGAGCGGCGCTTCCGGGCGTGTATATTTGGGAGCCATGCCCGAACAGCCGGAGAGGACAAGTAAGGCAATAGCAACGATTACGATACGGATTCCAAAGCCTTGTTTCTCTTTTTGTCTCAACGTCTCAGCGTTACTCAATCGTATTTTCATATCACTGTCCCTCAGCAGAAGGTGCGACAGTTGGCGCGGCTGCGTGCTGCTTGTATCTTTTCCTGCCAAACAGCCGTGACACCAGCACAAAGAAAAATGGAATAAAGATCAGATCGATGAATGTAGCCGAGAGCAGCCCGCCGGTGACAGCGGTGCCAATTGCGTTCTGGGCCGCGGCCCCTGCTCCGCGGGTCAGGGCAAGCGGCAGGGTGCCGAAGAAGAATGCCAGTGAGGTCATGATTACCGGCCGCAGCCGGATCTTCACCGCTGCCAGAGTTGCCTCAACCAGTTCCTGTCCCTGATGCAGCTGCTCCTTAATGAATTGGATGATCAGGATGGCGTTCTTGGTGGAGAGCCCCACAGTGGTGAGCAAACCGATCTGAAGATACACGTCGTTGGGCAAACCCCTGAGCGTAACAGCAGTAACCGCTCCAACCAGTCCTAGAGGCAGCATCAACAAGTTGACAAAGGGAATGGTCCAGCTCTCGTATAATGCGGCCACGGAGAGAAATACCACCAGGAGCGAGATGGCATACAGGGCCGGAGCCTGTTTCCCTGCCTGTTTTTCTTCGTAAGAAAGACCGGTCCACTCGTAACCAATCCCGACCGGGAGTTGGGCAGCCATTTTTTCCATTTCGGCCATCGCTTCACCGGTACTCACCCCAGGGGCTGCCTGCCCCATGATCTCCACGGATGGAATCCCGTTATACCGTTCCAAACGGGGCGAACCATACTGCCAGTGGGCGGTTGCAAAGGCTGAAAACGGCACCATCTCACCTTTTGTGTTTCTTACATACCACCTGTTAATGTCCTCAGGCAGCATCCGGTTTTTGGGGTCTGACTGGAGATAGACCTTCTTGACCCGGCCGTCCTGGATAAAGTCGTTGACGTAGGAACTCCCCCAGGCAGTAGCCAGAACGCTATTGATGTCAGATAGTGAGACCCCAAGGGCGCCAGCCCGCACATCATCTATATCCAGCTTAAACTCGGGAGAGTCATCCTGACCGTTAGGCCGCACCGCGATCAGTTTCGGGTTTTTCATTGCCATGCCCAGGAGCTGGTTACGCGCCTCCATCAGCTTATCGTGTCCCAGGCCGCCCCGATCCTGGAGTTGGAAGTCAAAGCCATTTGCCTGACCCAGCTCCACCACTGCCGGAGGTGAAAAGGCGAAGACCAGACCGTCCCGGATCTGCGAAAATGCCTGCATGGCCCTGCCGGCAACGGCCGGTGCCTTCAGATCAGGTGACTGGCGCAGTTTCCAGTCTTTCAGCCTCACAAAAGCGATCCCCATGTTCTGGCCACGACCGGCAAAACTGAACCCGGCCACTGTGATTATGGCATCAACTGCCCTGGTTTCCTTCTCCAGAAAATGCTTCTCCATCCGGCGTATCACCTTTATGGTCCTTTCCTGAGTTGAGCCGGCAGGCAGCTGGATCTGGCAGACGATGAACCCCTGGTCTTCATCCGGCAAAAAGGCGGTGGGAAGACGCAGGAAAAAAAACGCCATGGCAATCACGATGGCACCATAAAAAATCAGATAGCGTTTTCGTTTACCGAAGGAGCGGCCTACAATTTGTTCATACAGCGTCCTGCTGCGGTCGAACAATTTGTTAAACCGGCGAAAGAACCACCTGAACCGGCCTGATTCACCAAGACGGTGCCCTTTTTCTATCGGCTTGAGCAGGGAAGCGCAAAGCGCCGGGGTCAGGATCATTGCCACCATCACCGAGAGGATCATGGCGGAGATGATGGTAATCGAAAACTGACGATAGATGACTCCGGTGGAGCCGCCAAAGAAGGCCATTGGCAAAAAGACCGCTGTCAGCACAGTGGCGATACCCCAGAGGGCGCTGGTGATCTGCCCCATGGATTTGATGGTGGCATCACGGGGCGACAACCCTTCCTCTGACATGATACGTTCCACGTTCTCTACCACCACGATCGCATCGTCCACCAGCAGGCCGATGACAATCACCAGGGCGAACATAGTCAGGGTGTTGATCGAAAAACCGGCAGCCGCCAGCACACCCATCGTACCCAGCAGAACTACCGGCACCGCAATGGTCGGAATCAGGGTGACCCTGATGTTCTGGAGAAAGATGAACATGACGACGAAGACCAGAAAGATAGCCATGACCAGGGTCTCGACCACTTCCTCGATAGATATCCTGACAAAGGGGGTGGTGTCGTATGGATAGACTACCTTCATACCGGGGGGGAAATATTTTGATAATTCTTCCATCTTGGCCTTGACCCTGTTGCCCGTTTCGAGTGCGTTGGCGCCGGCTGCAAGACGGATTGCCATACCGCCCACTGGTTTCCCCTTGTAGAATGACTGGATGTCGTAGTTTTCAGTGCCTATGCTGCTCACGGCTACATCCTTGAGTTTTACCGTAGACCCATCGCTGTTGGTGCGCAGAATGATCTCATTGAACTGATCAGTTGTCTGCAGCAGGGTACGGGCCGTAACAGTGGCGTTCAACTGCTGCCCCTGGATAGCGGGGGTGCCACCGAACTGGCCGGCCGAAATCTGGGCATTCTGGGCCTGCAACGCTGCAATCACATCGTTGGTAGTCAGATGAAAATTATTCAGCTTTGATGGGTCCAGCCATATCCGCATGGCGTTCTGGGTGCCGAACTGCTGCAGTTCACCCACTCCTTCCAGACGGCTGACAATATCCTGGACATTGGAGACCAAATAGTCTGTCAGGGCGTGACGGCTCATAGAGCCATCTTCCGATACAAGCCCAACAATCATAAGAAAGTTTCTGGTGGACTTGACTACCTGAATACCTTGCCGCTGCACAATCTGAGGCAGAAGTGGCGTGGCAAGTTGCAACTTGTTCTGAACCTGTACCTGGGCGATGTTCGGATCGGTGCCGGCCTTGAAGGTCAGGTTGATGGACACCGCACCTGCCGAGTCGCTGGTGGAGGACATATAGATCAGGTTATCTATCCCTTGCAGTTTCTGCTCTATGACCTGTGTGACGGTATCCTGCACGGTCTGGGCCGAAGCACCTGGGTACACAGCATTTATGGTTATCTGAGGCGGCGCGATCGGAGGATACTGTGAGATTGGCAGTGTCTTGATCGCCAGCAGGCCGCCCAGCATTATCAGGATGGCGATCACTATGGCGAAAATGGGACGATTTATGAAGAATCGTGGCATGAAGTGTCTCCTTTATTTGTTTACTGCTGCCGCGTTGGGAGCAGAGGCTGGAGTCCCGTTCGCCTTGCTGCCGAACGGCACAGCCTTGACCGGCGTTCCAGGGCGCGCCTTCTGCAGTCCTTCCAGGATAACGCGGTCACCTGCTTTGAGTCCTTCGCTGACCAGCCAATTTTCACCCACGGTACGGAGGACCTTGATGACCCTTGGTTCTACCTTCTCTTCGCCTCCAACAACCATGACCACGGCGTCGCCTGCCGGGTTGCGGGTGACCCCCCGTTGTGGAATAAGAATCGCATGCTCGTTGACACCTTCCTCCAAAATAGCCCGGACAAACATACCCGGCAGCAGCGTATGGTTCGGGTTTGGGAAGATCGCCCGCAGCGTGACGGATCCGGTGCTCTGGTCTACCGTAACTTCAGAAAACTTCAGTGTGCCCGTCAATTGATAGGTGCTGCCGTCCTCCAGCAGCAGCCTAACCCTTGCTTGGGCTGCGCTATCTCTTTTCAACAGACCACTCGCCAGGTTATGCTTCAGGCTCAGCAACTCGGCGCTGGATTGGGTAACGTCTACATATATGGGGCTGAGCTGTTGGATGGTGGCCAGCGCAGCAGGCTGACTTGCAGTTACGAGAGCGCCGTCGGTCACTGATGACCGGCCGATTCTTCCGGAGATAGAAGCAGTTACCTTAGTATACTCTATGTTAATCCGGGCGCTCTCGACTGCTGCCTTTCCGGCCTCGACATCCGCCTCGGCCTGTTTGAGCGCAGCGCTTGCATCGTCGTATTCCTGCTGGCTGACAGCATTGACCTTAACAAGCTCCGCATAGCGCCCGGCCTTAAGCCGGATTGGAAGAAAATTGGCCTCAGCCCTGGCCAGTGCCGCCTTTGCGCTGTTGTAATTTGCCTGGTAGACAGCAGGATCGATCTGGTAGAGCACCTCACCCGCTTTGACATCTGAGCCTTCAGTAAAGAGGCGTTTCTGGATGATGCCGCTTACCTGCGGCCGCACTTCTGCAATGAGGTAGGCAGAGGTACGGCCAGGTAATTCAGTGGTAAGCATCACCTGCTCAGGCTGCACTGTTACGACAGACACTTCGGGATCTCCTGTCTGGGACGGCCCGCCCGGCTGTTTTTTCCCGCAACCGGTCAACACCAGTACCCCGACAAGAATTCCTACGGTAACGATAAGTTTGATTCTGTACATATTTTTCATACAATAACCTCTCTATATTGATGGATAAAAAAATTACTTCCTGAATCCCCTCAATAAACCATCAACCAATGTGGTAGCAAGGACTTTTCGATCAGCCCAGGGAAAACTATTGTGATAGAGGGTCATAACTATCAAACCGTGAGGTGCTATTGCGAGCACCTGTGTTAGTACATCGATATCCATACGGCGAAGTTTTCCAGCTTTGATACAAGCCTGCACTATTTCCCTGAATTCAAAATATGAATTCCGCGCCATTGATTCTCTTTTCATGAATTCTTCTTTCGTGCCGTAAACATTAGGCTTCGCCAAAAAAAATACTTTGTATTGATTTGGATTGTCGAACGCGAAATCTAAAAGATAAAGCATGGATTGACGCAGAGCTTCGTAAGGTTTATTCTGAACCGACCTGAAATAGCGCAGCCTGGCAAGAAATTGTTCAGCAACCTCTTCACAAATAGCAAAAAGTAAATCGTCCTTGTTCTTAAAATAGTGATAGATAGTGGTTGGTGAATAGTCAATTTTTTCGGCGAGTCTGCGCATGGAGAATTTTTCATAACCAACATCAATGAAAAGATCACGTGCTGAATTAAGAATCTCCCGGCGAAATTCCTCTTTATACCTTTGTCTTTTTTCCTTAACACCCATTTTTAACTAAGTTAAAATTATTTAACGCTGTTATTTTAAATATTCGAATTATTCTATGTCAACCTTCTTTCTACAGTTTTCCTGTATAAAAAAATAGATGCTTAAGCCTGTGTCTACGAGTGCAAAATTTTTGCAACAATCCCATCCAACTCACTTTTATCCCTTTACTGACATATTAAGGTCAAAGACAAACTGTTTGACACGATGCCTGAAAAACTTTTTGACATTATCCCAGTTTAATTCTTTACCCTTTATGTACTCAGGATCCGGGTTAGACTCTGCGTCTGAGAAATATACCAATGATTTGCCTAAGTGAATTGGATTTATCCTTTCTTTTCCAAAGCGCCTAACCATATGTTCAGCAACCTTATGAAATGGCAAATCCTGTAATATAAAAAATAAGTCAACGAAGTCCCTTTTTGTCCCTCTCTGGCTGATGGCTATAACCTTCATTGAGGCTATATCAAGAATACCGGCTACCTGCACTCCTTTATAGATTAATGGTTTATCCATAAACGGATAATCGTATTTGAAAAGAGATACCTTTATACCATCCACGAAAACAATCAGATATCCATCACCCTCTGAAATAATCTGGAAAGGATAACCTGTTTTCCTTATTTCCGAAATGATAGATTCCACTTTGAAGTTGAAATCGGTAAAGAAATTAAGGTCTATTGATATTCTATGTCCAAGGTGAAGAGCCAATGCTGTGCCTCCGGCCAAGGTTACTCTGTACTTTTTAAGCACTTCGTTGAGGCCATATAAAATTTTCCAGCCTTTTTGAGGCAGGCATTCCTTATGTAGCCTATACATCGGTTATTCCAAACCAGAGCCTCCAGAAGTTCCTGGATTTTTCAGTAAGGTTTCTGCTTAAAAATATCACATCAATGATAGTCCGGGTGGGATAAACCCTTTGCAGCCATTCCAGTGCATACATATCCCCAAACTCGAGAACTCTTTCTATAATGTATCTGGCGTTTTGTTTAATATGTATTTTATTAAGACTCGTATCCCAGAATAGATATTGTAGCCATTTTGGGATAATTGAAACATCTTTTTTCCCCGTTGTTAATTTAATCACTTGCGGATTATTTACAGAGCCAAGATATTTATGAACTATCTTTTTACCTTCTCTGAAAACAAGGTATGCATATTCGCCATTTCCTATTTTCTTTGTAATTAGATTCATATTAAAATATTAGCACACATTGTGTACTAATTTCAAGATAGAGCAAAAAGATGGGGATTTACGATCTTCTGTGGAAAAGGGCAGATTGTAAGGGAGGCAAGGCCAGATGGGAAAAGGTTGGGGTTGCTTTCTGCAATAATATGTAAAAGCCTAAATCAATTTTCCGTATCCCCCGCCTCCCGGTGTTTTGATAATGATAGATTCATTAACATTTATATGCAAAACCTCTCTGTTTTTTAATGAAACTACTGAACCGTCGGATTTCCTCAGCAGATTCTCACCACATTTTCCCGGCTTGCCGCCTTTCATTCCATATGGAGGATATGCCCTTCGCTCTGAAAGTATTGATACAGTAGCCGGCTTCAGAAATTTTATCTCACGAACTATTCCGTCTCCTCCTGTAAACATGCCCTCTCCTCCTGATCCTTTCCTCAGAGTAAACTTTTCGATCCTCACTCCAGGATGTCTGATTTCGAGAATTTCCGGGTCTGTCATCCGGGTATTTGTCATGTGCACCTGGACACCGGAAGCGCCCTGACAACCTTCCATTGCCCCTGAACCCCCGCCTATTGTTTCGTAATATGGGGTCTCTCCTTCTACCTCAAAGAGCAGATTGTTCATGGTTCCCTGAGAAGCCGCAGCGATACCGAATGCTCCCAAAAGAACATCTACGACCCGCTGTGATGTTTCAACATTCCCCGTGGCAACCGGTGCAGGATATTCGGGATTTAAGATTGTTCCTTTCGGAATTATAATTTCAACCGGTTTCAGACATCCGCTATTCAGAGGTATGTCTTTATTGATAAGGGCCCTGAGTAAATATATGACCGCTGACCGGGCAACAGAGAAGGGAGCGTTCAGATTGTCATTGCGATGCTGTCTTCCGGTACCGGAAAAATCTATACGGACACTTACTGTATCAGGAGGATTGTTTCCCTCTCTAATATGAATTTTTACCCTGATTGGCGTTCCGTCATCAAGTGAGTCCTCAAATGTTGAGAGGAATGTAGATTCTCCCTGCAAAATCCCGTAGAAAGCTTCTCTGACCGATCGCTCTGCATTTTCCTGTATGAAACACATATACTCCAGCACGGTATCAAGTCCATACCTGTCTATGACACGCTGCAGTTCAACCCATCCCTTGTTGCATGATGCTATCTGAGCTTCGATATCACATATCCTCTCACTTACATTTCTTGCCGGGTATTGATGGTTTTTCAATATATTCCTGAGTTCATCCTCCCTGAAGATTCCTTCCCTGACAATAAGGAGATTATCCATAAGAATTCCTTCTTCATCGATATGATAAGATTCAGACGGCATTGAGCCGGGTGTGATGCCTCCGATATCTGCATGGTGCCCGCGACTGGCAATGAAAAAATTTATCTTCCCGTTTTCTGAAAATACAGGACGGACGACCGTTATATCAGGAAGGTGCGAACCTCCACGGTATGGATTATTGGACAGATAAATATCTCCCGGTCGTATGGTGCCTCTGTTATCCTTAACAATAGATTTTACTGTATCGGACATCGCACCAAGGTGCACAGGGATATGGGGCGCATTTGCAACAAGATTTCCATCTCCGTCGAATACAGCACACGAAAAATCAAGACGTTCCTTCATGTTAACGGAATGGGCGGTTTGCTGAAGTGTAATGCCCATCTCGCGGGCTGTTCCCATGAAAAGGTTGTTAAAAACTTCAAGGAGTACCGGATCAGGTTTCTGCCGGCAAACAGAGACATGTTCCTCTGTTTGCACAGGTATTCTCTTTAAGGTAATAGAGCCGTTTTCATCCATTATTGATTCAAAATCAGGAGTTACGATTATCGTTGTTTTGTCATCTACAATACACAGAGGCCCGCGCAGGGGTCGAGAAGGTGTGAGGTCCTGCCATTGATATACCGGGACGACGGCAGTAAGTCCGCTGTGAAAATATATTTCCTGATACGTTACTGGATCCTGACATATATCTGCTTTCTCTCTTTCCTCCCTATAGAATTGAAAAAACGTTGTAACTTCGCAGATCTCGATCCTCAGGTTCACCGCCTCGATGCCGGCATTATTCGGGAAAAATCCGTAGAGGCTTGTATATCTCTTCCTGAAAACTTCCATAACTTTATCGTATGCATCATATTCTATGGTAAGGTATGTTTCTGTCCCCTGTGGTCGGAGATCTATTTCCCGCTTCACAGAATATTGTATATTTTGCAGATTTCTATCCTGAATGATTGTGTTTTCCATTGTCTTAAAGATGTTGTCAAGTACTGGACAGGAATCCTCGCCATACTGCATCAGAACCGTCCGTGAGGATTTCCATGCCGGCTGTGAAAGTCCGATACCATAGGCAGAGAGAACACTGCATAAGGGATGTATGACAACCTGTTTCATATCAAGCAATGACGCTATGTCGCAGGCATGCTGTCCTGCTGCTCCGCCGAAACATATGAGGGTATCATTTCGAACATCGAAGCCTCTTGATACCGAAATCTCTCTGATTGCAATCGCCATCTTCTCATTTGCCACTCTGAGGAAACCATTGGCGACGTCCTGTATATGAAAAGAAGTCCCGAGAGTCTTATTGATCGTATCGGTCAGTTGAAAGAATTTTTGTTTCGCTTTTCCCGTATTTAGAGGCGATTGGTTATCATGCCCGAAAGTTTTTGGAAAATATTCGGGTATCAATCTTCCGGTAATAAGATTTGCGTCCGTGACAGTGAGAGGCCCACCGAATCCGTAACATGCCGGACCGGGACAGGCGCCTGCTGATCCCGGTCCGATAAGCATCTTATGTCCGTCGAATGAGAGAACCGAACCTCCTCCTGCAGCGACGGTATTGATATGTATCATTTCGTTCTGCAACGTGATCCCTGCAATATCCTTTTCAAATATTCTTTCATATCCGCCATTGATTCTCGATATATCAGTGGATGTGCCGCCCATATCAAACCCGATTGCAGAGCCCAGCCTGTTTTCTTCGACTATGTGGGCTATGGCTATCACACCGCCTGCAGGTCCTGACAACAGGGCATTTTTTCCGGCGAATGCCTCAGCAGAGCTGAGGGCGCCGCTGCTCTGCATGAATTCTATCGGTACAACCCCGGTGTGTTTCTGTATCTCTTCAAGATATTGGGCAAGAACGGTACTCAGATATGCATCCACTACCGTGCTTTGCCCCCTGCTCACAATCTTCACCTGATTCATTGTTTCATGTGAAAGGAAAATATTCGAAAACCCGAGTTCACGCAGGATTTCCCTGCAACATAGTTCATGTCCGGGATTGATCCATGAATGCATGAATACAACAGCAATTGCATCCATCTCATGAGTACGGAACATCTCTATATCTTCTTTTAACGTATTCCTGTCAATACCCCGTATTATCGTTCCTTTGCTGTCAATCCTCTCATCAACCTCCGCAACAAACGAATAAAGAGGGGGCGGCTTCTTTATACAGAGATTAAAGATATCAGGCCTGTTCTGATACCCTATCGCAAGAAGGTCGGAAAACCCCTTCGTAACAAGAAGTCCGACTCTACCTCCTTTTCTTTCAAGCAGGGCATTTGTGGCTACGGTCGTCCCGAACCTGATACCTTCAATGCTGTCCCGAGGCAGAGGATCTTTCTGCGATAATCCAAGAAGTCTTTTTACGCCCTCTATTGAGGCATCTTTGTAAAGTGATGAATTTGAGAGGAGCTTTCCTGTATGGAAATTTCCAGCGGGATCAACTGTCACGATATCGGTAAAAGTACCTCCTC
>Ga0154888_1074_pt1 | contig 14679 bp, 14 predicted proteins | sample Rifle2008BG19ft_FD_105860 | JGI IMG/M metagenome (GOLD analysis project Ga0154888, IMG submission 105860) | Thermodesulfovibrio sp. RBG_19FT_COMBO_42_12
CGGCGGGCTTGTCGAACCATGGATTCCCCGATCCCTCCAAAAGGATCGGCGGCGGGCTTGTCGAACCATGGATTCCCCGATCCCTCCAAAAGGATCGGCGGGCAAGCAAGTCGGGGAATGACAGCCTACTTAAATCATACTTTATGGACAGACACTACGTAGAATTTCTCAGAAGCTTTTTCTATTCTGACTCCTTCTGCTAAGGCCCTTTTTGCATCGATCTTCAAAATCACTGGATTTTCGGTTAATCCAAGGATATTTTTTTAATCTTCTTGATTAGAAGATCAAGATTGACAAAACCATCTTCAGATATTTCTAATTCCGTAGGATTATGCCTCAACAGGTAGCTTAAAAACTTGCTGATTCTAAAATAAAAAGGCAGAGCCACTTTAGTGGACTCTGCCACGGAATCTTGGATGGTTTAGAATATTATCCCTATTTGTCCGCCGATTCTCCAGTTATTCATATCGAAATCTTCATCTTCAAATTCTTCTGTTATCTGATACTTTGCGTTTATGCCAAAGAAAAAACTGTCTATTTTATAATTCAGATCTGTGAAGATTTGGCCACCAAATAGCCAGTCATCAACACTATCGGACAGACCGGGTCCGGAAATTTTAAATTCACCATAATTGAGGGAAGCCCCCGCACCAAAATCGATAATAAAATCAGTGCCGGATTCTACTGCATATTTTACATTTAATTCAACAGGGACAAATGTCAGTTCTGTATCGTAAGACCCTATATCTCCATTGGGCTGAGTATAACCAACCTCCATACCGAGGTATAAATTTTTTGCTATCTCGCCATATCCTTCGAGTCCCAAATATACACCTGTATCAACATCTGCATCATCAAGATCGCCGTTTGTAAAATCGATATAATCCAATTTCAATGCTATATTGCCGGATCCAAGAGGAGCTGTTTGGGCTGCGTATACACCTGTAGATGCAATAATAAAAGCAAAAGTTAACAAAAATAAAAGTAATTTTTTCATAATCCCGCCTTTCATTTATTATTTATTCTTACATCCATCCCATTAAATAATATAGTCTTAAATAGTCACCTCCTTTTAATAGCATTACTTTCCACCCGCTTATTAAAGAGAATATCATCATGGGAAAAAATTATCAAATAACATTCTGATTGTAAAATTTTGAGTAAACTTTCTTTTGAATTTTAGGTGAGTCTGATATAATTGTGACGAATATAAATGAGGTTTTTCAACAGGCCCGGTCAAATTGAATAATAAGAGATATAAAAGAATTATCTTTGTCCTTTTGCTGTTCACTTTCCACTATTTAATGTTTACTGATAATTGCTTTGCAGGGGAGCAGACAATCATTACTTCTGAGACCATCGAGTATATTAAAGATACGTCCACATACATTGCAAAAGGGAATGTAAAGATTCAGAAGGACGATACAGTCATCGAAGCAGATGAGATAAGCTACAATGAGGAGATTTCAGAGGTTATTGCCTCAGGGCATATACGTTATGATGACCCTGAAACAAGGATCAGAGCAAGCAGGGCAGAGTTAAATCTCGAAAAGAAGACAGGCAGACTCTATGAGGCAGATGTCTTTTTCAAAAAGGACAATTACCATGTCTCGGGAAGAGAGATTGAGAAAAAGGGAGAAGGGTACTACTTAAGTCCCGAGGCGACCTTCACAACCTGTGATGCGCTGGTGCCTGCATGGTGTTTCAAAGGTAAAGATGTAGATGCTGTGATAGGAGATAGATTGAAGGCGGGGCATGTAACTTTTCGTATCAAGGATATCCCTGTTCTCTATACCCCTTATTTCCAGACATCAATCAATAACGAAAGGAAGACAGGATTTCTTATGCCGGATATAGGTTTCAGCGAAGTGAGAGGGACGTACTTGAGCGTGCCATTTTTCTGGGCCATATCGGAAAACCGTGATGCAACTGTCATCCTGGATATATACACGAAGAAGGGTATAGGGGAAGGCCTGGAATACAGGTATTTAGAACTTGAGGATATAAAAGGCAAGTGGTGGCTTTATCATATAGAAGATACGGAACTCAATAAGGATTTCTATGAGGTTAGGGCCTTGCATGAACAGAGGTCTGCGGATGGGATCGGTGGTTTTCTAAGCCTGAACTATGTTAACGAGAAGGATTTTTACTGGGAATTCAGCCCTTATTACGAGATACGAATAAACCGTTTCCTTGAGTCAACAGGTGAGGTAACCATTCCCCTTATAAACTCACGTGTTTACCTCTTGTCACAGTACTGGGTTGACCTGAGGGATGAAACTGAGCTTGTCCCACAGAAATTACCCGAGGCCGGATATGTTCTGTACCCTACGCAGTATGGTGATTTCTGGTTTTCCGGCACAGCAACGGCCTCTAATTTCTGGAGAGAGGAGGGTGTGTCCGGTCAAAGGTTTGATATTTATCCGAAGGTGTTACACAAGTTCGGGAGTGATATTGTTGTTTCACAGACACTTGGTTTACGGGAAACAGCTTATTCTTTGCACGGGGGTGAGGATAATTTCCTTCACAGAGAGGCTATTGAGTATAATATAGCAGCCCATACAAGGCTTTTAAAGAGATACAGTTTGTTCACGCATGTATTAGAACCTTCTATCGGATACACTCTTATTACAGATTCCGGGAGCCTACCCATCTTCGATTCAACGGAACTTTTTGATGAGACATCTAAGATAGAACTATCTTTGCTCAACAGGTTTATAAATAATAACGGTGAGTTTATGGTTGTCAGGGCTTCACAGGGCTTGGACACAAATCACGGAGATAGTCCTTTTACGCCATTCACCCTTGAAGTCGGCATTAAAAAGCCTGTCTCATTACGACTTGAAACAAGCTACGATGTGAATACAGGTAGGGTTGAGAGAATAAATTCTGACTTATCGGTGAGTATCTCTGGTACAGCAATCTCGGCCGGACAGAGATATAACAGACAGGATGATGTAACTTACTATAATGCAGGTATCGGATTACATCCTTTTAAACCCCTGTATTTGGACGGAAGACTCTGGTATGATGCTGAGGAAAGAGAGGTAAGATATATTACTTCAAGTATCAGATATATGAGCCAGTGCTGGGGTGTAACTCTGGAATTTATTAAAGCGCCGGATGACTTTACTGTAGCGATAATGTTTGAGCTTAAGGGAATCGGGTTCAGAAGGTTTATGATATAATTTTTAAAGTTTTACCATAGTCTGTTCTATCAGTGCTACCATGTCTTCTAAAGAAATTTTATCCGTATCTATTACAATTTCCGGATTCAGCGGCTCTTCATAAGGTGCTGTCATGCCGGGCACGGGCCAGCCGGCAGCGCCTTTTTTGTAAATATCCTTTGGTGCCTCATATGTTTCTAACCTTTGCCTTTCCCGTTCCATACACTTTTCGATAGGACATCTTAGATACACCTCTGAATATACGGGTATAAGTTGTCTTGCGAGTTCACGCCACATCCTGAGATTCCCTGTAGCATCAATGATTACGTAATGTCCGAGTTCTGTCAGGGTCTTCGCGATATAGACGAGTGTCCTATAAACTATTTCCCTTTCGGAATCGGAATAGGTTGGCTCGGGTGTAACGACTTTCCTCAATTCATCCATTCTGAGAATAATAAATTCCGGGTGGGCTTTTTTGAAGGCATCAGCGGCTGTGCTTTTCCCACTCCCCGGAAGCCCTGTTATCCATATCGCAATGCCGGACACGTCTATAAACCCCTTCCTTTTTTTACTCTTGCCATATATAATAATTTAAAATCGTTTTAACAGACAATGAAGTAATGCTTGTCGGCTATAATACTAATATATCCTATAAGGATGATGTATATCATGTCCAGACAGAGGATAGCGGATTAAAAAACCCTGTAATAATAACTCATCTTTATTCAAAGGGTGCAATCCTTGCATCCAAAAAGACCAGTTATGCACATATTTTAGAAGACCCTGATTATAAAGAAAAGGTCGGGAGACTGATGAAAGAGCAACACAGGAGTATGATAAAAGAGCTTTTAGCCGGGGAATATACAGGGGAGTCTATATCGAAAGGGTAAATAGATGAACTCAGCAATTGCTGCCGTAAATATAAATTTTTTAAAGGAGAAGGCAAGAATCCTAAGGATTGAAATCCTCAAGATGCTTACCGAAGCAGGCTCCGGCCATACAGGCGGTTCCCTATCGGCAGCCGATATTGCTACGGCGCTATATTTTTACAAGATGAGACATAATCCCAAGGATCCAAAATGGAAAGAAAGGGACAGGTTTATCCTTTCAAAGGGTCATGCAGCGCCTTTATTGTATGCGGCTCTTGCACTTTCAGGATACTTTGATAAACAACTACTTAAGACATTACGCAAACTTGGAAGCCCTCTTCAAGGACATCCATGCTCAAAGACGCTCCCGGGAGTTGAGATATCAACAGGTTCTTTAGGACAGGGTCTGTCTATTGCGAATGGGATTGCTATGGGGCTTAAGCTGGATGGGTTAAGTTCGCGCGTTTATTGCCTTTTAGGAGACGGCGAGATTCAGGAAGGACAGGTGTGGGAGGCTGCAATGACTGCTGCGCATTACAGGCTTGATAACCTGTGTGCAATTATCGATAATAACGGCCTTCAGATAGACGGACATTGCTCCGATGTAATGTCCATTGAGCCAATTGTAAATAAATGGGAGGCATTCGGATGGCACGTGATTGATATTAATGGACATGATATGAAAGCCATATTGAATGCCTTTAATGAGGCAGAGAGAGTAAAATCAAAACCAACAATGATAGTTGCACGTACAGTAAAGGGTAAAGGTGTTTCCTTTTTCGAAGGGAAGGTTCAGTATCATGGAATAGCGCCTACACGCGAAGAGCTTGAAAGGGCATTAAAGGAGTTAGGAGGAGATGGTGGGTAAAGGACAGGGTATCGCTACAAGGGATGCCTATGGAGAGGCGCTTCTTGAGCTCGCTAAAAAGAGGGCCGACGTTGTTGTCCTTGATGCAGACCTTTCAGGTTCTACAAAGACGGGAAAATTTGCAAAGGCATTTCCTGAGAGATTCTATAATTTAGGTGTTTCAGAACAGGATTTGGTTGGCACAGCAAGCGGTCTTTCCCTTACAGGCAAGCTACCCTTTGCTTCAACATTTGCAGTTTTTGAGACCGGGAGGGCATGGGAGCAGATAAGACAGACCGTCTGCTACTCGAACCTTAATGTGAAGCTTATAGCAACGCACGGCGGTATTACTGTAGGTGAAGATGGCGCCTCGCATCAGGCAACAGAGGATGTTGCACTTATGAGGGTTCTTCCAAACATGACTGTCATAGTGCCTTCAGATGGTAACGAGACAAGGCAGGTTATTCATGCTGTAGCAGATTATTATGGTCCTGTTTATGTAAGGCTCGGGAGGGCTAAGGTTAAACCTGTGATGCCCGATGATTATGAATTTAAAATAGGGAAGGCTTATGTCTTCCATATGGGCAGAGATGCAAATATAGTAGCGATGGGGCTTATGGTATCCATAGCGCTTGAGGCCGCGAGAGTCCTTAAGGATGATGGTATAGATACAGGCGTTATAAATATGTCTACTGTAAAACCACTTGATACCGGGACCTTACTTAAGATTTCGAAGGCATGCAGACTTATTGTTACCGCTGAGGAACATTCGATTATAGGAGGTCTGGGGAGCGCTGTAAGTGAATTTCTTTCTGAAAACTGCCCTATTAAGCTTCGCAGGATAGGGATAGTGGACAACTTTGGATGCTCAGGGCCACCAGAGGAATTATTAAAACTTTATGGCCTTACCCCTGACAATGTCGTGAAGACGATAAAAGAGGCCCTGCAGCAGTGACGAGTTATGAGTGACGAGTTAAAAGTAAAAAAATATAAAATATGTATCATAGTTCTATTAACTTTTTACTTTTCACTTTTCACTTTTCACTGAACATTATGATACACTTCCATGACGTATCAAAGCACTATAATAATCAGACAGCTATAAGGAAGATAACCTTTTCCATTGAAAAGGGGGAGATGGTATTTTTGACTGGCCCAAGTGGTTCGGGTAAGACAACACTCCTGAAGTTGACCTATCTTGCAGAAAAACCAGACGAGGGTAATATTTCCGTAGCAGGATGGGAAATAAACAAACTGAAAGAATCAAAAATACCGTTATTGAGGCGAAATATAGGAGTGGTATTTCAGGATTTCAGGCTCCTCTATAACAGGGATGTATTTGAGAATGTTGGACTTGCCCTGAGGATAAGGGGGGTAGGCGATAAAGAGTTAAAGACACGCGTATTCGACGCGCTTAAATTAGTAAATCTTAGACATAGGTCAGACAGTTACCCCGGTTCTCTGTCGGGAGGAGAGCAGCAGAAGGTTGCCATCGCAAGAGCCATAGTTGCTGAACCGTTAATTATCCTTGCTGATGAGCCAACCGGCAATGTTGACCCTGATACGTCAGCAGGAATAATAAGGACGTTTAAGGATATCAATGCAAGAGGTGCGACGATACTGATTGCTACACACGACAGGGAACTTTTTAGGAACACGGGCAGAAGGTTGCTAAGACTGGATAATGGTGATCTTGTTGGAGAGGAGATTGCCTGAGTGTTCCCATATGCATTCAGGATTGCAGCACGCAGTATCGTACATGAGAAATGGATAAATCTGCTTTCCATACTGACAATGGCAGCCGGTCTCCTTTTTACGTCCATTATTATACTCTCAGTCTATAATATTGATGTAGCAACAAAAAGGCTCCCTGAGAAGTTTTCCATGATGCTTTATCTCAATGATAATCTTTCGCAGGAAGAGTTAAAAAATATAATGAATACTGCCAGGAAAGACGGCGCTGTAGAGACAGTGAAATATATTTCGAAAGACGAGGCGCTCAAAGAACTTGAGATCTCGTTAAAAGATATAAAGTATGTTCTTGATGGTCTCGGTGAAAATCCGTTGGCTGATTCGATAGAGGTGAAACTTAAGAATGAAGCAGTACGGCCTGAGACGGCAAAGAGGCTCGCAGCAAAATTTAGGGGGTTAGAGGGGATAGGTGGAATAGAGTATGGCGAAAAATTCCTATCCTCTATATATTCCATAGAAGTCGGTATGAAGACTATAGGCATAATATTTATCATGATAATGTCTGCTGGAATGATTTTTGTTTGCTACAGCACTGTGAAGATACTTTTTTATAGGAAAAATCAGGAAATAGAGACATATAAACTTTTAGGTGCAAAAAAGGGATTTATACGGGCACCGTTTATCATAGAGGGTGCTGTTATCGGCTTGGGTGCCGGTCTTCTGAGTTTCATTGGCATCCTATCACTATATTACGCGACCATTTTTAGACTTAGCCTTACAATTCCTCTATTTAAGGCGATCGTTTTTCCAACAGATATTGCCATTTTTCTTCCTCTGGTAGGGCTTATCATTGGAATGGTAGGTGGTGCTATAGCTATCGGGAGGATTAAATATTGATTACGGATTACAGATTACAGACTACAGACTACAGACTGTCTGTGTTTTGTGTTCTGTGTTCTGTGCTCTGTGCTCTGTGCTCTCCGTTTTGTTATGCTGCTACTCCGCATGAAGAATATAAAAAGATACAGAGAGAGATAAATAAACACAAGGGGAAAATTGAAAAAGTAGAAAGGCGTGAATCTTCGGTCCTCGCTGATCTCGAAAATACCAACAAGCAGCTCAATATGGTAGAGGCTGAACTCAGAAAATACAGGAATATACTTCGGGGAACAGAGTCAAAAATATCCAGGGTAGAGTCGGAAATTTCTCTGAATAGAAGCGATATCGAAAAGCGGGGAGTGTGGTTAAAGAGGAAACTCAGGGCTATGCAGAAATATGGTCATACTGCAGAAATAGTTATGTTATTTTTGAGCTCTGATGATATCTCTCAACTGATGAGAAGAGGAAAGTCTCTGCAATATATTGCCGTTTACGAACACAGACTGCTTAATACCTACAAAGAGAACCTAAAAGGCCTTCAGAAGAAAGAAAGTCAGCTCATGGCGCTCAAGGCAGAACTCATCAGGGATAGAGAAAATGTCAAGGCCAAAGAAGCATCCCTCGCTGAAAAGAAGAATGAAAAAGAAATACTGCTTGCATCTGTAAAAAAAGAAGGATACTCCTACAGAAGGATGTTAAAAGAGTTACAATCTGCATCAAAAAAGCTCCTGGAGGTTATTAGAGAGACTGAGAAGGCAAGGACATATGACGTAAAGGGCTTTTCAAGTCTTAAAGGAAGGCTTACGTGGCCTGTTGAGGGTAAGGTGGCAATCCCTTACGGTTCTCAAAGGGACCCCCGGTTTAATACCCCTGTATTCAGAAGTGGCGCGTATATCCAGTCAGAAGCTGATTCCTTTACAAAGGCGGTATATAATGGCATGGTCGTTTTTGCGGAGTGGTTCAAGGGTTATGGCCAGCTTGTGATTGTAAACCACGGCGATGGATATCATACATTATACGGAAGTCTATCAGAGATTTTTACTAAAGTTGGAGATATAATAAAAGAAAAACAGATAATTGGACGGGTGGGGAATTCAGGTGTTCTGAATTTGCCCGGTCTTTATTTTGAGGTGCGATATAAGGGCAAGCCCCTTGATCCATTACAGTGGCTGAAAAAGAGATAAATCCGCCTATGGCGGATAAATTCGGAGGATAAAAAAGATGATTAGGAATATGACCAAGAAAACGATAATCCTGACGGTAGTTTTTATATTCAGTGTTGCCTCAGCGGGTATTCTTATCGGGAGATGGACTAGCAGTGTGTGTGCAGAAGTTGAAGGATATGAGGAATTGAAGGTCTTCACAGAAACCCTCTCTGTTGTCAGAAAGAGTTATGTAGAAGATGTAAAACCAAAGGATATGATATACAATGCGATTAAAGGGATGCTCGGCTCTCTTGATCCTCATTCGGGTTTTATGACGCCCGAGATGTACAAGGAGATGCAGGTAGACACAAAAGGAGAATTTGGAGGTATCGGTATACAGATTGGAATAAAAGAAGGGATGCTGACAGTGATAGCCCCGATAGAAGATACCCCAGCTTACAAGGCCGGCATAAAGGCGGGTGATCATATAATAAAGGTGAACAATGAATTTACAAAAGACATGGGTCTTCATGACGCTGTCAGTAAGATGAGGGGAGCTCCAGGAACGTCTGTGAAAATAACAATACTCAGGGAGGGATGGAAAGAGACGAAGGATTTTAATATAGTGAGAGAGATAATAAAGATAAAGAGTGTGAAGTCAAAGCTTTTCGAAGACGGCATAGGGTATGTAAAGATAAACCAGTTTCAGGAGCAGACAGCAAGCGATCTTTCTAATGCAATGGAGAAACTGATGCAGGAAAATATAACTGCGCTTATACTCGACCTCAGAAACAATCCAGGAGGACTCCTTAACAGCGCAGTTGATGTAGCGAGTCAGTTCTTACCGCCGGGTAAATTGGTAGTATATATAAAAGACAAAAAGGGTGAAAGGCAGGAGTATCAAAGCGGCAGGAATAAGTCGGACTATACCATGCCGATGATCGTCTTAGTTAATCAGGGTAGTGCAAGCGCCTCAGAGATTGTTGCCGGTGCATTAAAAGACTGGAATAGGGCTGTTATCATCGGCACACAGACCTTTGGAAAGGGATCTGTACAATCAGTAATTCCACTTAGTGATGGTTCAGCATTGAGGCTCACAACGGCAAAATATTACACACCAAAGGAGGTATCAATCCAGGCAACCGGGATTACACCTGATATAATAGTTAAACCTGAAATAAAAGAAGGAGATAAAGGACGTCCTGCAATAAGAGAGAAAGACCTCGAGAGACATCTGCAAAACGGGGAGATAATAGAAGAAAAACCAAAAGAACCTGAGGAAGTAATACCAATAGAGATCGAAGAAAAGGACGATATTCAGCTTCAAAGGGCTATAGACCTTTTGAAGACATGGAGGGTGTTTAAGGAACTGCCGAAGGCGTCGTAAAGACAGTAATCAGGCAATAATTATTAGTAATTAGAAAAATGACTGTGGAGTAATCAGTAGAATGTCACGAATAATCTTTGACATAGAGACGGTGGGGAGAGATTTTGAGTCTCTTGACAACGCAACTCAGGAATACCTCCTGAGGTATGCAGAGACAGAAGATGAAAAAGAGGAAATAAAAGACCGCCTCTCTTTTTATCCCCTGACAGCCGAAGTCATTGCGATAGGGTTGCTTAACCCTGACACACAAAAGGGCCTTGTATTTTTCCAGACCACAGGTGACCCACTGCTTCCGTTCGAAGAAGATAACATTCGATATGAAACTGGGACTGAGAAGGAGATACTTGAAAAATTCTGGAGTGTCATTAAGGACTATAAACAGTTCATAACTTTCAATGGCAGGGGTTTTGACTGTCCTTTTATTTTAATCCGCTCTGCTGTTTACAAAATAAAGCCGAAGAAAGATTTGATGCCTAACAGATATAATGACACACATATAGACCTGCTCGATCAACTCACATTTTATGGCGCCTCGCGCAGAAGATTTAGTCTTGACATGTGGTGTAAGACATTCGGGATAAAGAGCCCAAAAGAAGGGGGTATCACAGGGTATGAGGTTAAAGATATGTTCAAGGCCGGCAGATATATAGATATTGCAAAATACTGTGTCGGGGATCTCAGGGCGACAAGGGAACTTTTAAGCTACTGGGAAAATTATATCAGGTTCTCACCTTAATCCTCTTTTGCCTTTTTGCACTCCACAATGTCAAAAATTCATCCGGACTTATTTATCTAAATAGCATCTGTCCATAAATTATGACTTATACAATTAGTCATTCCCAGACTTGCCTGCCCGCCGATCCTTTTGGAGGGATCGGGGAATCCATGGTTCGACAAGCCCGCCGTGAGTCTGGCGGGCAAGCTCACCATGACAATTGTCACCCTGAGCCTGTCGTTCACCTCAGCGTCTCCTCGGCGACCCGCCTGAGGCGGGAATCCGCCGAGGCGGAAAGGGTGGATTGTCCGTCAAGCGTTCGACTGAGCTTACGCCGAAGGCCGGTCAATGACAAAATACGACTTTATGGACAGACATCGAATAATAATTTTCCCTGCCTATTAACTTATCTATTCGTTTTCAGTTATATTTTATAGATACACATATGCAGGAATTCATAGTCATAAAGGGAGCAAGAGAGCATAATCTCAAAAATATCGACCTTTCCATACCGCGAGAGGCAATAACTGTAATAACAGGCCCATCAGGTTCGGGTAAGTCTTCACTTGCCATCGATACTATATATGCGGAAGGTCAAAGGCGCTATGTTGAAAGCCTGTCCGCTTATGCCAGACAGTTCATCGAACAGCTTCAAAAGCCTGATGTTGACTATATCGAGGGTTTGTCTCCATCCATTGCAATAGACCAGAAGACTGTCCACAAAAGCCCGCGCTCAACCGTCGGCACCACCACCGATATATATGACTACATGCGTGTCCTTTATACAAGGATAGGCAAGGCGTTCTGCTATAACTGCGGCTCTGCTATATCAAAACAGGAATCCGGGGATATCATTAATTCGGTCATGTTACTGCCCCAGGGAAGCAGGCTTCAGATCCTTGCGCCGATAGTCAGGGACAGGAAGGGCGAATACAGGAAAGAGCTTCTGGAGATGCGCAGGGAAGGTTTTATAAGGGCGCGGATAGACGGTGAGATGATGGACCTGACACAAGATATTACTCTCAAGAAACATAAACGCCATACAATAGAGATTGTAATAGACAGGCTTATCATAAAACCGGGAATTGAGCGCCAGATAAAAGACGCAATCGAGACAGCCTTAACTTACTCGGATACGGTGGTCATCAATCTCATAGAAAAACATAAAGACATTCTCTTCTCTAAAGCTGCAGTATGCCTGAATTGCGGTATAAGCTACCCCGAGATCACCCCAATGTTTTTCTCGTTTAACAGCAAACAGGGTGCTTGCCCGAGTTGTAATGGGCTCGGCTTCGAGAACCTTGAAGATGATTCACTTGAGCTTGAAGAATACAAATACTGCAGGCTCTGTGGAGGATTGAGATTGCGAAAAGAGGCGCTGAGCATAAAAATACAGGACATGAACATAGCTGAGTTCGCAAAAATGTCAGTGAAGGATGCATTATTTTTTATCAGGGATTTAAAGCTCACGGAAAGAGAACAGACAATCGCCTCACGTGTTCTTAAAGAGGTTAAAGACAGACTCTATTTTTTAGAGAAGGTAGGACTCGATTACCTCACGCTTGACAGGCCATCACTCACTCTATCGGGCGGAGAGGCCCAGAGGATAAGGCTTGCAACACAACTCGGTTCTTCACTGACAGGAGTTCTTTATATACTCGATGAACCGAGCATTGGTATGCATCCGAGGGACTGCAAAAACCTTCTCGAAAGCCTTTCATCAATAAGGGATGCGGGCAATACTGTTATCGTTGTCGAGCATGACGAGGATACAATAAGGTGGGCTGACAATGTTGTTGATATGGGACCTGGTGCCGGACTCAGAGGCGGGTGGGTTGTTGCCACAGGAAGGCCTGAAGAAATTGAGAAAAACGAAAAATCGATAACGGGTAATTACCTTAGCGGCTCTGTGTCGGTAGAAGTTCCTTTTGTCAGGAGAGAGCCGAAAGACTTTATTAAGATAATAGGCGCGCGAGAATTTAATCTAAAAGATATTAACGTCGATATTCCGCTCGGAACCTTCATCTGTGTGACAGGGGTTTCGGGTTCGGGCAAAAGCACACTCGTGATCGAGATACTCTATAAGGCGCTCTGCAGGGAAATATACGGGAGCAGGTTAATGCCCGGCCGACATAAAGAAATTACAGGCATGGATAAGATAGATCGGGTGATATGTGTTGATCAATCACCACTTGGGAAAACGCCCAGATCTAATCCGGCAACATATACCGGGGTCTTCTTATTTATTAGAGAACTTTTTGCGCAGGTTTCTGATTCAAGAATAAGGGGATATACCCATTCAAGGTTCAGTTTTAATCTTTCGGGAGGCAGGTGCGAGTCCTGTCGCGGGGATGGATTAATCAAGGTTGAGATGCACTTCCTTCCTGACGTTTATATAACATGCGATACGTGTAAAGGGAAAAGATACAATAAAGAGACTCTCGATATCAGATATAAGGGGCGAAATATTGCAGAGGTGCTTGAGATGACTGTATCAGAGGCGCTTCAATTTTTTTCATCAATCCCACATATCAGAAAAAAAACGGAGGTACTCGAAGATGTCGGGCTTGGATATTTGCAGCTCGGACAACCCGCATCAATGCTTTCAGGAGGCGAGGCGCAGAGGGTGAGACTTTCAAAAGAACTGGGAAAGAAATCAACAGGCAGTACGCTTTACATTCTTGATGAACCCACGACAGGGCTTCATTTTGTCGACATCCAGAGACTGCTTAACGTCATAGACAGCCTTGTAAAATTGGGGAACACGGTGATTATAATAGAGCACAACCTTGATGTAATAAAAGCTGCTGATCATGTCATAGACCTTGGACCCGAAGGCGGCGAAGAAGGAGGGAGGGTTGTTGCAGAAGGAACGCCGGAGCAGGTAAGTGAAAACCCGAATTCTTATACAGGCAAATTCTTAAAGAAAAAATTGTCAAGGCTCGGCCATGCGCTGGTAGCATGAAAATCTTCTGTCCTATATGTAAGAATATAACAACATGGGAGGAAAATCCCTGGAGGCCGTTCTGTTCCGAGAGGTGTAAACTAATTGACCTCGGTAAATGGGTATCATCAGATGAATATAAGATAGAGGGGGGAAAAGAAGAAAAGAAATCTGATTGTAATCAGGTATAATCGGTTATATCTGAGATTATACCGGGAGGTTATCATGATTAAAATCGCAGTCGCAGGCGCAGCAGGAAGGATGGGAAGCAGGATTTCTGCTCTCTCAAAAGAATACGGAGAACTCCAATTGGCAGGTGCATTTGAGAAAAAGGGACATAAAGATATAGGTAAAGATATCGGGACAGTAGTCGGTATCGGAGAAACCGGGGTAATACTCGTAGACAGTCTTGAACCAATTATTGACAATATTGATTTAATTGTTTCTTTTACTACAGTAGAAGCAACAAAGGAACATCTGAGGCTCGCATCTTCAAAAGGTAAGGCCGTGGTTATCGGGACAACCGGCTTCTCAAAAGACGACTTAAAAGAGGTCTCTGAATTGACAAGGAATATACCATGTGTTATGGCATCCAATATGAGCATGGGTGTAAACCTTCTTTTAAAAGTCTTACAGGATATTACAAGGGTACTCGGCGATGCTTATGACGTTGAGATTATCGAGGCACACCACAGGATGAAAAAGGATGCACCAAGCGGAACCGCATTAAAAATGGCACAGGTAATTGCAGGTGCTCTTAACAGAAATCTTGAAGAGGTTGGAGTCTATGCAAGAAAAGGGATAATCGGCGAAAGAACCGCAAAAGAAATAGGCATACAGACGATACGCGCAGGCGACATTGTAGGAGAGCACACGGTAATATTTGGTGGTCTTGGGGAAAGGATCGAAGTTATTCATAAGGTTTCGAGCAGGGACACCTTTGCAAGGGGAGCATTAAAGGCAGCTATATGGATCTATGGTAAACCATCAGGGCTATACGATATGCAGGACGTGCTGGGATTGAAGTAGCCCTG
>Ga0154888_1078_pt3 | contig 14579 bp, 16 predicted proteins | sample Rifle2008BG19ft_FD_105860 | JGI IMG/M metagenome (GOLD analysis project Ga0154888, IMG submission 105860) | Thermodesulfovibrio sp. RBG_19FT_COMBO_42_12
GGCCTCAATACCTTATCTCTTAACATATATCCCTTCCTGAACTCCTCCACAACCGTCTTTTCATCAATATCATCCCGTTCAACCTGTGTCATAGCATGATGTATTAAAGGGTCAAAGGTTTTGCCATATGCATCTATGGGACTAAGCCCGAATTTTTCGAGTGTCTTCTGAAGTTCTTTCAGTGTAATTTCAACTCCCTGCACAACCCCTGCGGAAACATTATCAGAAGCATGTTTTAACGCCATCTCGAGATTATCAATAACAGGCAATAGTTCATAAAGAAGACTTTCATTGCCATATTTTACGAGTTCTTCCTTATCCTTATTAACCCTTTTCTTATAATTTTCAAATTCGGCATAAAGTCTTAAATACTTGTCATTTATCTCCTGAAGTTCAGCAGTCAGCCGTTCTTTTTCATCAACAATAGCCTCTTCAACAACTTCGCTGCCCTTCGCTTCGCTTTCTTCCTTATTAGAGATTGGTTGATTTTTACTCATAAACAAACTCTTATAATGCAGCCTTTACATACCTGTAAGCATTTTTGAAACGAATTTTGCTGTATTATTAACTATGTAAATTGCCTTTGCATAATTCATCCTTGTTGGCCCGATTATCCCGATAACCCCGATTGGACGATTATCTTCTCTGCAGGTAGAAACCACCATGCTTAATTTTTTCATCTCATCCATTGAGTTCTCCGAGCCGATTAATACCTGAACGCCGTCAAGCTCCGAAAGTTTATCAAGCAGCTTAATTATAGTATGTTTGTCCTCAATAGCCTTTGACAACTCCCTTATTTTTTTGAGATCAGCGAAATCAGGCAGATCAAGCACCTCTGAAAGCCCGGATATGAATAGGTCGCCATGATGAAAAGAAAGCGTCTCCCGGCATATCCTCATTGCCTTTGAGATGAGGCTGTCACATCTGATTTTTTCTTCTGACATTTCCTTTATAATCTTTAGACGGATCTCATCAAATGTACGTCCGGAAAATTCAGAGTTAAGGTAACTGGCAATCCTGTTAAGATCTTTTTGGAAAACCTCAGAATCAAGTGATATAACCTTGTTTTTAATCAGTCCTTCATCTGTGAATAGTATCGTAACTATTTTATCGGCTTTATATTTAAAAAGTTCAATTCTTTTCAGTGTTGCCATGTTAGACCTCGGAGACAGCGCAACCCCAAGGTAATGGGACAACCTGGAGAGGGTCGTTGTTGTCTCGCCAAGGAACATATCTATGTCATTCTTTAATGCTTTGAGCCTTTTATAGAGTTCCTGCAGAATCTCCATATCTGAATAATGATCTCCTTCGTCTACGAGCGAATCCACATAGAATCTGTACCCCATGTCTGTTGGCACCCTGCCTGCTGATATATGGGGCTGTGTAAGGAATCCCATGTCTTCAAGGTCCGCCATTATGTTCCTTATCGTAGCCGGAGAAATGCCGAAGGAATACCTTTTCGTTACAACCCTTGATCCCACAGGATCAGGAAAGTTGATATAGCTCTGGACAACTGCACAAAGGATTTTTTTACTTCTTTCGTCAAGTACCTGCATGTTTAGCACTCTCAATAGCCAAGTGCTAATAATCTAACAATTAATCTCTTGATGTGTCAAGTACAGCTAAATATGAGCAGCAATCCTCGGTGAAAAAACTACGAGATTCTTCAGTCGCTTCGCTTCTTCAGAATGACATTGCGAAAACTATTTGCTGCCATTCCGAGCGAAGCGAGAAATCTTTTTATTTCGCTCAGGACAGGCTCCGCAAAGAATCTCAGAGGATGGCTCAGGGTGAACCCCGTGAAGCAATCTTAATCCTTTGATAAATATAGAGATTGCTTCGTCGCTGCGATCCTCGCAATGACAGTTCCCTACATAACTGAATGGCTACCACTTAAGACATTGGATTTAAGTAATTATGAAGTTTGCCCGTTAATTTTGCACCAGGGCATGCTGCAATTCCTTCCGCTGTTTTTTGCGTGATACAATGCCTTATCAGCTTTTTCAATAATTTCCTCTTTCCTTTTACCATCATTGGGGCATGTAGATATCCCGATGCTGACAGTGACCTTAAAGGTTTGATTCACCGCAGAAAATGTTCTGTTCATTACAGCCTTCCTTAACCTTTCCGCTATGTTCAATGCGCCGTGCGCCCCCGTGCCTAAAAGGATTACTGCAAACTCCTCACCACCGTATCTGGCAGGGATATCAATATTTCTTATGGTTTTTTTGATCACATCTACAACTCCCTTAAGCACCGAGTCCCCTACCGGATGACCATAGGTATCATTTATCTCTTTGAAGTGGTCTATATCTAAAATAAGAATTGACAAGGGTTCTGTGAACCTCTCAAGGCGACTAAATTCCTGTGATAGCCTTTCCTGGAGGTGTCTATGGTTGAAGATGCCTGTGAGCCCGTCTGTTATGGCCAGCCTTTCTATCTCTGCATGAAATCTTGCATTTGCAATGGATGTTGATGCCTGATTACCTAAGACCTCGATGATCTCAATCTGGTAAGGGTTTAATGCATCCGTTTTCTCTGAAATGAATGTAAGCATGCCTAAGAGATCCTTCTCATAAAGCATTGGCAGTACAAATACAGAGCCTATATTATCTGTTTTGAAAGGCATGATCGGAGCCCGATAGTTTCTAACATCGGAAAGATAGAAAGGCTCTTTATTTTTCACTACTATATCGAGCAATGTACCTTTTAAGTTGAAAACCTTCTTTTCCTGAGGCGGCAGACCTGTCTGATGTAATATCTCGAATTCCTTCCCTTTTGCTATAAAGAAGACAATTCCCGAGGCCGCAATCCTATATGCACCTTCTATCAAGCTTTGTACTATAACATCCACATCAAGTGAGGTGAGCAGTTTTGAACTCTCTTCGTTCAAAACCTTCAAAGTGGTATAAGAACGATATATCTGCGGATAGACACGTTCTCTCCTGAGTATCCTCATGAGCTGTTTTGAGAACATCTGAAGTGTATCGCTATCAGCAGTGCTGAATGCGTGAAACCTCGCACTATCAGCGACCACAACCCCGAGCGGGAAGTTACCATCCATGACAGGCACTGCAACTAAAGAAGAAACCTTGTCGTTCTTTAGATATCCAATATCAATTTTTTTTTCACCTATATCGGATGAAATAAGAGGTTTTTTCTCTTTTATGCAGATATTTATCAGACCTCCGTCCGAAGGTATGGTGCCCCCTGATTCCTCTGTGGAACATCTCAATCTCAGGCTGCCACCTGAACTCACGAAGAGGTTTACAGAATCAGCGAATACTATATTTTTTGCAACCATGAGGAGTTCTTCAATCTCCTCATCAGGTTTAAACATAGATCCAAGATAATGAGATATACCCTTTTCATCACTAAAAGATTTTATCTCATCTAATCCCCCCATCCCCCCTTTAAAATCCCCCTCAGCCCCCCTTTGCCAAAGGGGGGTGCGGGGGGATTTGTTAGTTTTCTTTATTTTGTTCACAAGGAACAAAGACAGGACTGCAGTTGAGGCGAGAAATACAATAAATGTTATGCCTTCAATTAGTTTTTCTCCATTCATGAAATTACTCAGCTCAAGAAAGGGGATTAACAGCAATAAAGAGACCACGGTTTTTAGTCCATAGGATGCCGTCAGAAATACAATAAACGGGAAATAAACCATTCTGAGCCACGGTACGGCGAATGCTTGCGCTAAACCTGCAATGAGCATCAGGAGAGAGAAGAGGAATTCCATAGAATAGTTCTTTTCTTTTCTTAATATATATAGAATGAAATAGAAAGAAATTGTGGAAGAACAGAACAGGAACCAGATGCCTCTTCTCTTTAAAGGAAATTCTAAGAGCAGTCCGAGATAGGTGAGAAAAAGCAGAAAAAACGGGAGACCCCTTTTTAACCAGAGGCCCTGCCTCTTTTTACCTCCCCTTCCCTGAAGAATTTCTTGTACAGGATTTCCCACTCAGGACTTCCCTCGACTATCTTTCTTGAAAATGACTGGAGTTTCCTCCTGGCAACTGAATCAATCTCTTCACCTATCTTCAGTTCTGATATGATGGTCCTTTTAATCTCAGCCCTTACTTTGCCCTCTTCCTCGATTAAGTCAACGAGTTTCTTCTCCATAAGCCCTTTGAGGAGCACGTGGCTCAGGTATACGATCTTATCATCAGAGAGCATCATAATATGAGGTTTCTTTCCTTCGCCAGTTTCTGCTTTGTGAGTTCAAAAAGCCTCCTGTAATCCAAGCGGCCTTGCTCTATCTCAGAGGCGTGTTTTTTTAAAACTTCCCTGACCTCTTCATTAAGCCTATCCTCTGCAGCAAGTTCATACAGGATGATATCTTCTGTCTCTAATAGGAGTTTTTGGATAGGCACGGCCAGCTTAACAAGTTCCTTTGATATGATATTGTCTGCTATCTTTTTTGCTAAGAGAGGAACCCATGACTTCGGGACCCTCATCCTATTTTTCCGCAAAGGTAAGCAATGCTATGTTCCTTGCCCGCTTTATGGACTCGGTCAGTTCTCTCTGATGCCTTGCACAGGTACCTGTCATCCTTCCGGGAAGGATCTTTCCCCGCTCAGTAAGATAGCTTTTGAGGACCTTGATATTTTTGTAATCTATGTACTCTATCTTCTCAGAACAGAACCTGCAAAACTTTCTTCTCTGAAATCTCTTCTGTTGCAAGTTAACTCCCTTTCCCCTATGGGTCGTAGACTAAATTTTTTATTTTTAAAATGGTTCTAAATCAGTAGTTTCCTCAGGTGGAACAATATCGCCTTCTCCGCTAAAGGTGTCCGCCTCAGCGGACTGGCTAACTCCCCTCTTTGAAAGGAACCTTACAGATTGCGCAACAACCTCAAACTTACTCCTCTGCTGTCCATTAGATTCCCATCTTCTTTCCTGGAGTCTGCCTTCTACAAGCACAGAACTCCCCTTGTTAAGATATTTACTGCATGATTCTGCCTGTTTCCCGAAAATCACATTATCTATAAACATTGTCTCCTGCTTCATCTCATCAGACTGTTTATACCTGTAGTTTACCGCGAGTCTGAAAGAAGCCACGGGCGTACCTTGTGGAGTATACCTCAGTTCGGGATCTTTAGTAAGGTTGCCTATGAGTATTATTTTGTTGTACATCTAAACTTCACTCTTCTGCTCCGCAGGCTCTGAAGCAGCCTCAAGTTTTTCAAGATCATGTATCTGTTTAGCGCTGAGCTTTATGATTACATATTTAAGCACTGCGTCAAAGACTTTGTAGAACTCCTCTATCTTTTTGATACTCGCAGGTGGTGTCTTATAGATCAAAAGCACATATAAACCTTTTTTCTGCTTTTTAATCTCGTAAGCAAGCTTTTTCCTCCCCCAGATGTTCACCTTAAGCACCTCTCCCCCCTGACCTGCAATGAGTTCTTTAATCTTTGTAATGGCTGTTTCAGCCTCTTCATCACTAAGCGCCGAGTTTAGAATAACAATATTTTCATATACATTCATTCAACATATCTCCTCGTTGTTATTTTCAGCCCTTTCTTAAGGAAAAGAAATCTAATTTTTATAACATACCATACAAAATAAAATCAATGTCGGCCCTAATATTAATATCCTCTATTTAGAGTCTGTTTATAAATTGTCTATTTTGTCATCCTGAACTTGTTTCAGGGTCTCATAGCCTATTGATACTATTAGATGCTAAAATAAATTCAGCATGACAAGATTGTGTTTATAAGCAGACTCTATTTACATAATAATATTTCCTTTTTCTTAATGTTGTCCTATCTGTCATGTTGCTCTGTTTGACAGCAGGATTATATAATTATATTATTTCCGACGAAGAATCAAAAATAAACAAGGTATAGATATGATATTGCCTCATAAGGATCAGTTTAGTGGCTGCCTGATTGGCCAATGTCTTGGTGACGCACTTGGTTTTGTTGTGGAAGGTTTTTCACCAGAGGCATGCAAAAGGTATGTCGAAGACTACCTGAAAACAAAAAGGGCAATAGATTTTGGCCATTTCCCTTTCCCTTTCGGGCAGTATTCAGACGATTCACAACTCGCACGTGAGCTTATTCAGAGCTATGTTGCCTGCAAAAAATTTGACCCGGCGGACTACGCAAACCGAATAAAACTTATTTTTGCTGAGAAGAGGATCGTGGGATTTGGTTATTCAACAAAAGAAGCAGCAAAAAGATTGTTCCAGGGAGTATCATGGGAAGAATCGGGCGCCCCGTCTCCGGCAGCAGGAAATGGCAGTGCCATGCGGGCAGCACCTGCGGGTCTGTTCTTTTTTGAAAACCCGCATATGTTGATTCAGGCTGCTCATGATCAGGGAAGGATTACCCATAGGGACCCGAGAAGCTCTGCAGGATCGGTAGCGATTAGTGGTGCTGTAGCGCTGGCACTACATGCAAAAACAATAAACGTTGAATCATTTATCTCGACTCTTGTCGAATGGACAAATACGATTGAACCACGTTTTGCTTCTGAACTTAAGAAACTTGTAGAATGGTTATTTTTGCCGCCGGAAGAAGCCGTCCTCTTCATTTCCAGGGCTGGCATGGATGTTGACTATGTTGACGACGATGAATGGAAAGGTATATCTGCTTATGTTATCAGTAGTGTTCTGTGGAGTCTTTATTCATTTCTCAGGACACCTGATAACTACTGGGAAACCATCTGTACAGCTATTGAAGTAGGAGGGGATGTCGATACAACAGCAGCAATGGCAGGCGCTATCAGTGGTGCCCATCTGGGACTCGGTGCGATCCCGCCAAATTTATCAAGTTATTTGACAGACCTTGGGAAATGGGGGTTCAATGAACTCGTAGAATTAGCCAGCCAGTGTTATGAAATAAGAATGCAGAATGTCCAATGAAGCTTTTACTTTTTTATGCCCATAAGTGGTGGTTTAAGACCTCCTCAAAAAGCCTTCCACAAGCGCCGGATATCGAACTTGAAGATTCCTTAGAAAATACTATCGTGGTCTTCTACCATGCAGAGAAGGAGGATGAAGAGAAAGGTAAAGGTGTTCTTGATAAATTAGTAAAAAACATAAAATGGCTTGCAGGTAAGTTCGGTACAAAAAATGTTGTCATCCATTCTTTCAATCACCTTTCATCAAGTAAGGCATCTCCTGAATTTTCAGAACATATGATAAAGCAGGCTACGGAAAGGCTACTGAATGCAGGCTATAACATTATGTGTACACCCTTTGGATATTTTAATGAGTTCTTGATTCATGTTGGTGGCGAAAGCCTCGCGAAAGTATTCAAAGAGTTCTGATGGCCATAATCAAATTTAGAAAACTCATTTGTATATATAGTGTCTGTTTATAAACTCATGTTTTGTCATCCTCCGGTCGGAGCGACTCCTCGCAGAGATCCGCATCGGACTTGACCGGTCTACGACTCATAGAGGGGATCCAGAGATAAAGATGCGAAGTGCCTCCTACTCGATAGTTATCGGTAATTGAAAAACTTGAGAATTACGTAGGAAAGTTTTCAAAGTAAAAATTAGCCACTTCCACAGATGTGCCGTCATTCTCGAATTACCTTGACTAATTGCTTAAGGACATGATATTGTATTAACAAGATTTTAGAAGTTTTTGCGTTCACAGAAGGCCACAAAGACTTTTAGCTTTGTGGCCTTTTTTATTGAGTTCTTCTGAGATTTTAATTTTAGACAAGGAGGTAAACAAAATGACACAAGGAACTGTGAAGTGGTTCAACGACAGCAAAGGTTTTGGCTTCATTACTGCTGAAGACAATACTGATGTTTTTGTCCACCATACGTCTATTCAAGGCAGTGGCTTTAAAAGCCTTGCCGAAGGTGACAATGTCAGCTTTGATACTGAACAGGGTCCGAAAGGCCCCAAAGCGATTAATGTTGTCAAACTGTAATTAATTGTTCAAGGCTCCCTCCGGATGAGGGGGCCTTGAACTTTGAGAGGAATGAGAGGAACATGAATAATAATAAGCATGCAGCAATGATGGAGAAGAAGCAGGAGATGATGCAGCAGAGACGTGAAGCAGGCTCTATAGCGACACACTTCCCTGATGTTGCGAGCATTGACATGAACATGACATATAACCAGAAGGGGACAAAATCGATACTCCGGACCTTTCATTTCACTCCCAGCAGCTATGCTTTTTTCATAGTGAATTGCTTAAGAAAAGACTGTGCTGATGGTGGATTTGATCTAACCCAGGTTATAACCACGATGATCAGAAACCACAGAGCTGGGGTAAAAGGAGTACTCGTCTGCAAAGGCACAGATCCCTCCACCAACCACTCGGATATTGTTTATGAAGTTTCCGTACAATACACATAAATCGCTGCCCTTTAATCTTGCGATACATTTGAAATATAAGTATCTCTCACGTAGAGTCAGCACCCAATGTGGTTTTGAACGTATTCATTTCTAAAGTTGTAGTTTCAGGAATGACCTTCTGTTTATCGCTCTGTGCAGAAGTCGTTATTATCCTTAAAATAACATCAAAGGATTACAAGCTGTCATGTATATAAAAAAGAAATATAAGATTAAGATAATATGTTATGCTTAATATGGGAGGAAAAGAAGAAATAGTCTAACAGGGACACTGATAAATAGATTTCATTTCGCAACGCTCACCTTTTAGCGGTCTCCCCAACTAACAAACATTTTATTTTGCTTTCGTCTTTGAGAAAGGACTTTTTTGCTACTTCATATAAGCAAATGCGCATATAAGAGTAAAGAAAACGTATATCATTTAGGGAAATCTATCATTTTGCCTCATGTCCGTTATATAGATAATGGGAATCGTAAAAGCATGATGTTTCATTCTCAAGTTATAAGCTCACAGGGACATTGTCATACATTAGGATGTAATAGGATGGATGTTTCCGGTTTATGTGCGGGACATAAGATGAGCAGGAGAGAGTTTTTGGAAAGATATTGCGGTGCAGAACCGGAAACAGGGACAAACAAAGAATGAGAAGGAGGTCTAATATTTATAACTAAGGATGTAAAAGTACCCAGGTACGATGAAAAGATCAGAGTTTTTATAAACAAAAAAGGAGATTGAAAATGATAAAAATGTATGTTGGAAATATTTCGTACAATACTACTGAAGAAGAATTAAAGGAACTATTCTCAGAATGTGGTGAAATAGAATCATTAAAAATAATTAAGGACCAATTCACGGACCGGTCTAAAGGTTTTGGTTTTATTGAGATGGTAAATGACGAAGATGCAAAAAAAGCGATTGCAACCCTTAATGGTAAAAATTTTATGGGGAAATCGCTTACAGTAGCTGAGGCGAGACCTCAACAGAAGCGGCAAGGCTTTAATAAAAGAAGTAGTGGCTATGGGGGCTATGGGGAATCTGGAGGTACAGGGAGAGGTTGGAGATAGTTTTTGGAGATCAAAGTCAGTGAAAATAATGTCGATGGAGCACTGAAAGTCCTCAAACGCAAATTACAAAAAGAAGGTCTTTTCAGAGAAATAAAACGAAGGAAATCTTACGAGAAGCCTTCTGAAAAGGAAAAACGCAAACGAAGAGAGGCAAGGAAGAAAAGGATTAAGGCATTAAGATTTAAGAAACTCGCATTGCATTAAGTTAAACTCAATGATTGTTGTGAAAAAATTTAAGGTTCTCAAAAGAAACAACATGAATGCTTATGGAGGTGGATATGAAAGCACTGATTGAACTAATGGCGAGGTCTCTGGTAGATAAGCCGGAGGAGGTTGCAGTGGCCGAGGTAGACGGAGAAAGAACCGCTATTTTTGAATTGCGTGTTGCAACAGGTGATATTGGGAAGGTTGTCGGAAAGCATGGAAAAACAGCACAAGCAATGAGAACAATATTGAGTGCTGCGGGTACTAAGCTCGACAAGCGTTATGTTCTTGAAATATTGGATTAAACTAAATAAATCCACTATGGACAGTACCCTCTATGTTTTTTTGTTCTCTTGACTTTCTCCAGGGGTGATCTGCTGATTTTGGCTGGAGTCGCTGCGGAAAGTGCGGAATGACTGACAGGCAGAATTTTCTTTTTTCCTGTAAATGATAAGTTGTTTACTAAGACTAATAAACTATTTACACAACTAAAACATGCCTTATTTATTGAGTTTTTTTGCTTGACATAGTCCAGAAAATATGTAAAATAACTAATGTTTTACAAACCAGGTTATAAAACAAGGTTCAACATAATGCTTAAAAAAGGCAATTCTCTCTGTTTTATTCTTAGCTCCTGTTTTCTATTTGTCATCCTTTTTTTCCTTACATCAATAGCTTTTGCCGAAATGATGGATCCGGCATATGAAATCGCTGTAACCAGGGCGGTTAGCAAGATTGAGAATGCCGATTATGAAGGCGCTGTTAATGACCTTGAGGAGGTCTTGAAAACAAGGCCGGGTGATGAGCAGGCAACGCTCTATCTGGGCATAGCCCTCAGTCGCTTGGGTAAAAGAGATGCAGAAGGGATACTGAAGAAGGCGCTCTCAATAAATCCCGGAAATCCTGTGACTAACCTCGAACTTGGCATTTACTATTTCAACAAATCCATGTATGGTGAGGCAGGAAATTATCTTAAAAATACCATTGAAGTTGCACCGAACACGGAGTTTTCGGCAAAGGCAGAAGAATATCTCAGACTTTTAAAAAAGGGAGGTGTTCCAAAGCGCTGGGCATTGGACATCTTAATAGGCGGTCAGTATGACAGTAATGTAGTTCTTAACCCGGATGACAATCCGCTGCCTGAAGGGGTCTCGGGGAAGTCTGATTGGAGGGCGGTATTATATCTGAAGGGTGGGTACGACCTTATAAAGAGTGAAAAGGCTGGGGGTTCTGTCAGTTATAGCCTGTATCAGAGCCTGCACAGCAAACTCGATGACTTTAACATAACAGATCACTTATTGGAACTTAAGGGTACATACGCTATCTCATCTATAGTAAATCTCAAGGGAACTTACTCGTTTGAACATGTATCTGTAGGGGGAGATACTTATGATTTTGCTCACTCAATAACACCCTCGTTAATAATCTCGGAGGGGCACGGGTTGTCGACAATTATTGAATACAGGTATAGAAGGAGCCATTTTGTGGACTCTGAACTGTTTGAAGGCAATTCGGACAGGACAGGCTCAAACAACCTTATAGGCATATCGCAGTATATACCCATAGGCAACTCGGTCATATTCAAGGTTGGTTACTCATATGATATGGACTCGACGAGAGAAGATTACTGGGATTACAGTGGAAACAAAGGTATAGCGGGTTTACAATTCAATCTTCCAAGCAACATATATTTGGCCCTTACTGGAGAATATTATAATAAGGATTATGAAGGCATAAATCCGATAGAGGGCAAAGAAAGGGAGGACAAGGTCAGTACAGCCTCAATCTCGGGTACAAAGATGTTATCAGACAGTTACGGTATCACTATAGGGGAGCTATACACAAGGAATAAGTCGAACATCGAGGCATATGATTACAAACGTTCAATAACAAGCCTTTTCTTTAGTGCGAGGTTTTAGATGAGAATAGTCAGGCAGACAGTTTGGTTATTGATTATAGGTTGTTGGTTATCAGTTGCGGTATTGTCAGGTATTGCCCATGCAAAGGATGATGTTGGAACAGTAGTTGCTATAAAAAACAAGGCAATCATAGACAGGGATAAAAGGACTATAGAGGCAAAGGTAAAGGATGGCATTTTCTTTAATGACACAGTATCAACTCCGGAGGCATCGAGAGCAAAGATGCTTTTCATAGACGACAGCATTTTAACCCTTGGAGAGAAATCAAAGGTAGTCATAAATGAATTCGTTTATAGCAAAGATAAGGGTGGCAGATCTATTATCGGTCTTATTGACGGAAAGATGAGGTCTATTGTAGGAAAGACCAATTTCGAGGTTCATACCCCGACAGCAGTAGCAGCAGCGAGAGGTACGATAATACTTTTTGAGATTGGTGTAAAGGATGGGAAGAAATTCACGACTATGATATGTCATGAGGGAGAGTTTTATGTAAGGAGTAGATATCCGGGTATTGTTGGTAGTGTGACACTTAAGGCCGGGATGATGTTAACCGTTTTTGATGGAGAACCGCTTCCTTCTCCTGTAATAGCACCGGATGGAGAGGCAGAAAGACTCTTAAGTGAAACGGCCATTGGCCATCAGTTGTCTATCCCGGCGCCGCCGGTGATAAGTGCTGTCCCGGAAGGCGTAGCGGTTGAGCCATCGGTAATCTTACCGCCGATAGATCAGCCGCCGGCGACCACACATACCCCTGTAACCATTGATGTAAATTTTTAAATAAAGGGTGGTTATGAAAAAGTTATTAATAATATTGCTTCTCGCCTTACTAACAATAAACGTTAGCTGCGGGGGTGGTTCAGGAAGCAGCAGCGCAGAGACATCTCTTGTAACAATAACCGTAGGAGACAGTGGGCAGTCAGTAAGCCTGAAGGTTGAAAAGAACACCCTTTTTGCACAGGCAAAGATATTCCTTAATAAGTTTCTTAGATCTGATGAAGCAGTAGCATCAATCCCATCAAATGTCAATAAGATAACATTTACAATCAGTGCATCTGACATGGCAACAATGACAAAGGATGTTCTTGTTCAGGGGCAGACATCAATAAGAGAGACCTTCTCTGTTCCAAATGGCAGAGACAGGTATTTCCTTGTTGAAGCCAAAGACATTTTAGATAGAGTTACACATCATGGTGAAGCCACTGATGTAGATCTTGACGGGACACCGATTGCCTTGAGTATCTATATGACATCCGTGGATATAACACCACCAACTGTTATATCAACCAGTCCTGCAAATAATGAAACTGGAGTGGCCGTTACCACAGCCATAGTTATAACCTTCAGCGAATCAATAGATCCTTCGACTTTTAATACAACTACTTTTACATTAAGAAATGGTGGGAGTGATGTTGAAGGGGAAATAAGCTTTAATGGTGCTGTAGTCACATTTACACCTTCAGCCAGTCTTGCATACAGCACGACTTACACTGCTACGATTACAACAGGGATAAAAGATTTTGTTGGAAATGCAATGACAGCAGATTATACATGGACGTTTATCACAGGTGCAGCGCCTGACACAACACCACCAACCGTTACAGGAGTTAGCCCCGGAATTGGTGCAACTGATGTATCGATTATTTCTACTATAACTGCCACATTCTCTGAGGTAATGGATTCCTCAACTATCAACCCATCGACATTCACGTTAAAAGACAGCAGTAACAATCCAGTAAGCGATATTGTCACTTACGTCGGTACAACGGCTACATTTACACCGTCAGGCAACCTAATGTACTCTACGACGTATACTGCTACGATTACAACAGGGGTAAAAGATCTTGCCGGCAATGCAATGACAGAAAATTATACATGGACATTTACCACAGGTGCAGCCCCTGACACAACACCACCTTCTGTCCCAACCGGACTCATAGCAACTGCTGTTTCTGCAAGCCAGATAGACCTTTCATGGGATGCCTCTACCGATAATGTTGGAGTGGCAGGGTATAAGATTTATGACTACTATGGAACATATCTTAAGTCTGTTACCACAACTTCAACTTCATTTATAGGTCTGAACCCTAACATTCAATATTGTTTTTCAGTTTCTGCATTAGATGCAGCGGGTAATGAGTCTGGTCAGAGCAGTCAGGCATGTGCTGTAACCCCGGGCGCAGGGAATATATCCGGCAGTGTAAATGATGCAGTAACTCATTATCCGCTGCAGGGCGTTTTAATTACCGTCTATAATGGTTCGGTAATCTCTACAGGGATAAGTGATTCAGAAGGCACTTATAATTTACCAGTTCCTGCGGGAAGTGGATATTGGATTGAGTTCTCAAAAGCAGGCTATATAACAGTATATTACTCTAATGTCTCGGTTGTGTCTGATACTACCACATATCTCGAGACTGTTTTTATGGTGAGTATCCCCGGGGAAAAAATAGCATCTACTTTACTTTAGTTTATATGGGAGGGACAACAACTCCTATACAAGAATGTGACTATTACACCTATTCTATCTTCCGGCGAGACAAGGATTGTTCTCACATGGGGTTTAATACCTCCTGATTTGGATTTTCACCTGACCGGGCCAACTCCTGATGGTGACATCAGATTCTATGTCTACTTCTCTGCCCAGGAATATTACTACAATTAAAAAATCATTTAAGACAGACGCATACATAATCCTATCATATACTATATCCTGCCATCGCGGATTTGGATATGCTAAGAAAATCAAGAGATTGCTTTATGGAAATATACAATATGGGCTATAATACTTTTTTAATAAGATAGGTCTATGACTCGTAGAGAGGGTACTATTAAAAAATTACCTGACAGAAAAGGTTACTTTGATATTTACGGTGGACGTTTTGTCCCTGAGACCCTTATGCCTGCACTCTTGGAGTTGGAGGAGGCATTCTTTCGGTCTAAGAAAGATAAAGATTTTCAAAGGAAACTTAAACATTTACAAAAAACATATATCGGAAGACCTACCCCTCTTTATTTTGCCGGTAGTCTTACAGAATATCTCGGTGGTGCAAAGATATACCTGAAACGTG
>Ga0154888_1003_pt1 | contig 14538 bp, 13 predicted proteins | sample Rifle2008BG19ft_FD_105860 | JGI IMG/M metagenome (GOLD analysis project Ga0154888, IMG submission 105860) | Thermodesulfovibrio sp. RBG_19FT_COMBO_42_12
AACAGCGTAATAAGATATTGTAAATTTTTAAAGATCTGTGATATAAAATTATCGAAATTAATTAAGAGGAGGTGATGAATTCTAATTTAGTATTTAGAAGTTTATTTGGCTGGAAGTCAGGGAAGTGAGGTAAGAATCCTCCGCTGCCCCGCAGCCGTGAAGGGAACGAAAGCCTGAGAGAGGCCACTACCCCGATATTTCGGGATGGGAAGGCAGGCAAGTAGGTTGAAGATAGCCCTGAGCCGGAAGACCTATCCAGACCAAGACATTTATTAATATAATTTTCTCGAGGGTGGAAAAGATGAAAAAAAGTCTCCGGTTTGCCATTATCGCCGCTTCTTATATTTTATTATGTATTTTAGCTTCTTCCCCTTTGCTTTCTAACGTTTATGCTGTACCACCAAAACGCTTAATTTCCCTTGCACCGAATATGACAGAAATCCTTTACGCTTTAAATCTTGGTGAAAGTATAGTTGGAGTTACGAGTTTCTGTGATCGTCCGGAAGAGGCAAAGAAAAAATCAAGGATTGGAGGGATGACAAATCCATCATTAGAAGCAATCATCTCATTAAAACCTGATATTGTTGTTATGACAACAGATGGAAATCCAAAGGAGTTTGAAGAGAGGTTGCGTTCACTCAAGATTAAAACATATGTCTTCAAAGCAAAACGACTTTCAGAACTTCCGCAGGGTATTAGAGATATGGGGTCAGCGATTGGAGTGAAAGAAAGAGCAGAGATACTTGCGAAAAAGATGGAAGATGCCATTAATAGATTTAGAAGTCAGAAATCAAATCCCCCCTCACCCCCCTTTAGTAAAGGGGGGCGTGGGGGGATTAATGACTCATCGCTGAAAAAGAAGGTTTTGTTCATTATCTGGCCTGAACCATTAATAGTTGCAGGTAACGGGACAGTCATAGATGATGCTATTACTTTACTCGGCGCTGAAAATATTGCCGCAAAGGCAAAAACTTCATATCCAAAATATTCCATAGAAGAAATAATTCATCAGTCCCCGGATGTAATATTTATAGGAGGCGGACATATAAACACAAAAGAGGTCTCAAGGGGACTTTTAAAAAAGATGCACTCTGTACCGGCAGTTAAAAATGGTTATGTTTTTTATTTAAGTGACAGTCTTTACAGACTCGGGCCGAGGGTCATCTGGGGTATAGAGGAGATGGCTGAATGCCTAAAATAAAAATCTCTTTGTTGATAACAATATCAATTATCATTTTTCTAATTTCTATATTCTGGGGATTACGGGTAATAAACCCTTTCTATTTAAATGATATTGATAGAGAGATTTTGCTTTCAATCAGACTCCCACGGGTTATTGTTGCAATGCTTATGGGCATGGCACTCGGAGCCTCTGGAGCTATACTTCAGGGCATATTAAGGAATCCACTGTCTGATCCTTATATCCTTGGAATATCGAGTGGCGCCTCCCTATCAGCAGCATTAGGGCTTTTATTCGGTTTCTATTCCTTTGGAAGATTCTCAATACCTCTGACTGCTTTTATCGGCGCTTCCCTGGTAAGCGTTATGGTCGGCGCATTTGGATGGAAACGTGCAGGATTATGGCCTGAGCGACTTCTCCTTGCCGGCATTGGATTGAGTTTTCTTTTTCATGCAATACTTATGCTGCTCATAAGCATCTCAACAAATGAGAAACTCAGAATAGCTTTGCTCTGGATGTATGGCGATCTTTCGATGATTGACTGGTCATTGATTCCATATGGTTTAGTATTGATTACAACGGGGCTTTTTATTTCCATATTTAGGGCAAAGGCTCTGAATGCATTGATACTCGGCGATGAGTTCGCGCATAGCCTCGGTTTTTCTGTTCATAGAGAAAGACTGTTCTTCTTCATATCCATAGCGCTTATGACTTCAGCATCTGTATCTCTTGGAGGCATGGTAGGATTCATAGGCTTGCTCATACCACATATTATGAGATTCTTTATCGGCGCTGACAGCAGGATTTTGATACCTGCATCTGCTATCGGAGGCGGCACCCTTCTTTGTTTAGCTGATTTTATTGGAAAAATAATAATGTCACCAATGGAAATCCCCTCAGGAATTATAGCAGCCATAATCGGCTCGCCATATTTCCTTTATTTGTTAAGGAGGAGAGATGTCCTCAGTTTATAATCATTCGATTCTTGAACTCAATCAGGTCAGGTTTATGTATTCAAGGAACAAGGATTTGATTGATAACCTGACATTCTCAATAGGTAATGGAGAATTCATAGGTCTTTTAGGTGCAAATGGTTCCGGCAAATCAACAATACTCAAACTTTCAAGTGGGATATTAGAACCATCTAATGGTTATGTAAAACTCTGGGGTAAACTATTACAGTCATATAATAATAAAGATAGGGCAAAGCTATTATGTTACCTGCCTCAGGTCTTTGATATAAATGTGCCTTTTAAGGTTAGGGAGCTTGTAAGTATGGGGCTTTATCCATACGACATACCTCCGGAAATCGGAGTTGATGATGCATTAGAGATAGTCGGACTTACAGAGAAATCAGAATCATACATAACAAATCTGAGCGGTGGTGAAAGAAGAAGGACATTTATTGCTATGACCCTGTTACAGGGCGCAGGGATTCTGCTTTTAGATGAACCTCTTGCAAATCTGGATATAAAGTACCGGATAGAGCTTCTAAGATTACTCAGGGAATTACAAAAAAAGAAAAACATCTCAATCATTATGGCACTTCATGATATAAATGTCGCATTGCAATTTGAAAAAGTAATGTTAATTAAAGACGGGAAGATACTCGGATTTGGTAATCCGAAAATGGTGTTGACAGAAGGCATGCTTCAGGAGGCATTTGGCGTAACCTTCGAAATAAAAAAGTCAGACGATGGCAGTATGTACATAAGCTATGAGAATATGATCCCTTCTGTACCACCTGTTAACCCGAAAAATGCATTTGGATAGAAAGCTGGCAGACATGCCTGCTGTTAATTGCATTTTTCGGGTTAATAAAGGAAGTCATGAGGGGATTTAAAAGAAAGGTTTATTTGTTTATTTCATCATGGAGCGGAGGAAAAGACAGAAAAGGAAGTAAAAAGCAGAGACAAACACTGGTTTCTGGATAACAAAAATTATAGGGTTATTATATGAGCAAGAAAATAATATTTATAACTGGTGGTGTACGGAGTGGAAAAAGCTCATTTGCTCTCAAAGGGGCGTCTAAATTCTCAGGTAAAAAGCTATATATAGCTACAGCAGAAGCACTCGATAAGGAAATGCGAGAGAGGATAGAAGGTCATAAAAGAAAGAGGGGGAAGGACTGGGATACCTATGAAGAGCCGATTAAAATTGCGGATGTTATTAAAAATATAGAAAATCAATATAGCGTAATAGTTATTGATTGCCTTACGCTCTGGCTTTCTAATCTTTTTCTGAATAATAAAAATATTGAAAAGGAGATTGAATCCTTTTGCTGCTCGCTGTCTACTATTCACTGTCCACTGTTTATCGTCTCTAACGAGGTCGGAATGGGAATAGTTCCAGAGAATGAGATCGCAAGGAATTTCAGGGACATGGCAGGAATACTCAATCAAAAAGTAGCTGATATATCAGATGAAGTATATATAGTTGTAGCAGGAATACCTCTGAAGATAAAGGAGAAACATGATACAGGAGACAATTAAAAAGATAATACCTGTTAAATCCGAGTTTGCTGAGATGGCACAGAAACGTCTCGACGCTCTCACAAAGCCTAACGGAAGCCTTGGAAGGCTTGAAGAATTCGCAAAAAGACTTGTAGCAATTACAGGGGACATAATGCCTGTGCTTGATAAAAAAGTCATCTTTACATTTGTTGGTGACCATGGTGTTACCGATGAAAAGGTTTCTGCCTATCCAAAAGAGGTCACTAAACAAATGGTATTTAATTTTCTGAGAGGAGGCGCAGGGATAAATGTGCTTGCGCGTTATGCAAAGGCAGAAGTGGTAGTTATTGATATAGGAGTTGATTATGATTTTGTAGGGGCAACCCTTGCGGTTGCCCAAGACAATGAAATAACGAATAAAAGGGCAGGGGCAAGCCCTGCCCCTACAGGTTGTCGTTTTATTTCAAAAAAAATCATCATGGGCACAAAGAACATGAGAAATGGCCCTGCTATGACAAAAGACGAGGCATTAAGATGTATTGAGATTGGGGTAAATCTTGCAGACGAATACACCCTGAAAGGATATAGAATATTTGGTACGGGTGATATGGGGATAGGTAATACAACTCCTTCATCTGCTATTGCAGCAGTTCTTACAGGCAAGCCTGTTGCAGAAGTAACAGGAAAAGGTACAGGAATAGACGATATTGCATTAAGAAAAAAAATTGAAGTGATTGAGGATTCAATCTCTATAAATAAACCCGACCCGTCAGACCCTCTCGACGTCCTTTCAAAAGTCGGAGGTGCGGAGATTGGAGGCATCGCCGGGCTGATAATAGGCGCAGCATCACAGAGAGTCCCGGTTGTTATCGATGGTTTTATATCCGCTGCAGGCGCTCTAATCGCCTATTGTCTCGAACCAAAGACAAAGGATTATATGTTTGCATCGCATAACTCTGTTGAGATCGGGCATAAGTCAATGCTTGAAAAAATTGGATTAAAACATATCCTTGACCTTGATCTGAGGCTCGGCGAAGGCACAGGCGCTGCCCTTGCAATGCTCATGATAGAGGCAGGTCTCAAGATTTATAAAGAGATGGCAACATTTAGTGAGGCAGGGGTTTCAGAAAAAGTTTAGAATTAAAAAAGATGAAACAGCTATTACTCGCATTCCAGTTCTTAACGATAATACCGGTCAAGACCAACGTGACTCTTAGCGAGGCTGATATTGCCGGAAGTTCATCGGCCTTTGTCATAGTCGGCCTTATTCAAGGTGTATTGCTTATAGCGACAGGCTATATATCCGGGATTGTCTTTCACCCTGACCTGGTTGCGGGGATAATCCTGCTTGTACTTGTCTTATCCAACGGTGGATTCCATCTCGACGGACTCGCAGATACCTTTGACGCTATTGCGGTAAAATCAGAAGGCAGCACAGACAGAGATATACAGAAACGACTCTCGGTAATGAAGGATAGCTCAATTGGGCCAGCTGGTGTAATGGCAATAGTTTTTGCACTGGGTATAAAATATCTATCCTTAAAAAATTTATCCCATTTTTCGTTTTCCGTCTACTATTCATCCCTCATGCTAATGCCGATTCTGCCAAAATGGACATTGGTCCTATCAATGTTTTATGGGAGGTCGTCGAGAAAAGATGGACTTGGAAAAATTTTTATAAACAGAACAGGCATTAAAGAAATTGCCATTTCCACCTTATCACTTATTCTGCTACTAATACTGATACATGTATTCTTCAATTATAATACGACGAACAGTCAATATTTCTTTTACGCAGTTTTACTCGTGACAATGTATTTTTTATGTCATGCATGGATTCGTTTTTTCAATAGAAAATTTGGTGGACTCAACGGAGATACACTCGGCGCAATTAGCGAGTTTACAGAAATAATCTTTTTATTAATGGTGCTGGTATGGTCAAAACTTTCTATTTAGAGTCTGTCCATAAACTAAAAATTAAGTTATCCGTCATTCCCCGACTTGCTTGCCCGCCGATTCTTTTGGAGGGATCGGGGAATCCAGTGTTTTCAATGGGTTCTGGATTGTCCGGTCAAGTTTACCCGCCTCTGGCGGCGCCGAAGGCGACCAGGGCCGGACAATGACAAACCCTGACTTTATGGACAGACTCTATTTAATAAGACACGGCGAGACAGAGGGAGGAGAGGTAAAGCGATATAAAGGTACGATTGACGTGCCGCTTTCTGAACAAGGTGTGAAACAGATAGAAAGGGTAACGGAATATCTATTCCGAATTACGAGTCACGAGTCAGGAGGCACTAATTTAAAAGCCGTATATACCTCTAATCTAAGCAGAGCGATAAAGAGTGCAGAAATTATTGCAAAGCCTCATTTCCTTGAGCCTGTTATTATTCCAGAATTAAGGGAACGTAATTTCGGGTTGTGGGAAGGCATGAGCTTTGACGAAATAAAGGAGAAGTATCCCAAAGAATTTGATGCATGGGTAAGGAATCCATTTAAATTTAGTCCTGTAGGAGGAGAAAGTACATTAGATGTAAGGGAACGTGTAATAAAGGTCATTGATGAAATAATCGGGAATCACAACGGTAAACATATTGCTATAATTGCCCATGGGGGTGTGAACAGAATAATCCTCTGCCATTTTCTCGGCATACCCCTTGAAAACATCTTCAGGATTGAGCAGGACTACGGATGCATGAACATTATTGAATTCTGGGATGGATATCCGGTCATAAAACTTATGAATTACGGTTTGATATCGTGAAGATTGTTAAAAACAGCTTAATATGTTAAAAATTATCAAAACAAGATTCCCCGCTTCGCCTGGGATGACAATTCAGGGATATTTTCATGGGAAAGGAGGCTACAAAAAACAGCAGAAAGCAGTCAGGAATACAATTAGCTGACGCTAATCACTTACGTTGACACTAAAGGACTGGATGTCAGGGAAGAGAGGTGAAAATCCTCTGCTGCCCCGCAGCCGTGAAGGGAACGAAAGCCCGGTTCAGAGCCACTGTCCCGATACAAATCGGGATGGGAAGGCGGGTGAGTAGATGGCCCGAAGCCGGAAGACCTATCCAGACCAGAAAGTTCAAAAACCAGAAATTTCCCGAGGGAGGAAAAGATGAAACAATTTCTTGCTTTTTACCTGTTTATTACCTATATTTTCTTGCCTTATCTTGCTTCAGCCGAAAATAAAACTGTCAATCTGGAAGAAGTCATAGTCACTGCAACAAGATATGAGGAACAACCATCTAAAGTCCCTGCAAATATAACCGTTATAACCGAAGAAGATATAAATAATTCTTCCGCACAAAATATTCCCGAACTCCTGAGGACAGAAATTGGCATCCTCGTGAACGATATAACCGGAAATCGTCGGAATTATACCGTTGACTTGCGAGGTTTTGGAGAAACTGCTCCCTTAAACACTTTGGTATTGGTAGATGGAAGACGGATCAACCAACCGGATCTTAGCGGGGTCGATTGGACTGAAATTCCCCTCGAAAGAGTGAAGAAAATTGAAATCATACGGGGAGGAAGAGGAAGCATCCTTTATGGTGATAATGCTACCGGCGGTGTCATTAATATTATTACAAAAGAAGGGGATGCGCTTAATGCCGGCGGAGAACTTTCTGCAGGAAGCTATGGTACCTTCAAGAGCAGCGCATATCTAAACGGCAGTCTAAAGGGACTCACCGTTTCTTTGACAGGGAACTATTTGATTTCTGATGGATACAGAGACAATAGCAACACTGAGGCGAAGGATGTCGGGTTAAACGCGAGTTATGCCATAAAAGATTTCATAAAATTACATTTTAGCACCGGATATCATAAGGACGACACAGGACTTCCGGGTGCATTAAAAGAAAGTGATTTTGCAGCCGGAGCTTCAAGAACCGATTCTCAATATCCCGATGATTACATAGATGTTGAAGATTATTATTTTAAATTTGTTCCGGAAGTCTCCTTTCTTGATGATAATATTTTTAAAATAGACACGTCTTTTAGAAAAAGAGAATTCATATCCTTTTCTTCCGGCGACTTTGGGAATTTTTTAGGTAATAGCGAGATTAAAACAGTGATAATATCTCCGCAGATACTTCTCAATAATACTATAGGTGTAACAAAAAATATTCTCACGCTCGGAGTAGATTATGTGGAGGCTGATAATGATGTTGTCAATGAATCACTTTTCTTCGGAGTTTCATCTGTAGGAATTTTCGATCTGCAGAAGAAAAACTATGGTTATTACCTGCATGATGAAATCAACATAACAGATAGACTGTATCTGTCAGGAGGATATCGATATGACCGGGCAGAATTTACCTTTAACCCGAGTACCCCTGACGAAATAAATATGCACAATAATTTATATACAGCCGGCATAAACTATACTTTTTACAAGAAGTCTTATATCTATTTCAGTTATTCAAGGAGCTTCAGATATCCCCTTCTTGATGAGCTTTACAGTTTTTTTACAAACACAGTAAATACAGATTTAGATCCCCAATCAACAGATGACTGTGAGATTGGGATAAGACATTATTTTACCGACGAAGTATATGCCCATCTAAATCTCTTTAGAATCGATACGGATAAAGAAATCTTTTTCAATCCGATAACTTATGTCAATGAAAACCTGGACGGGAAAACGCGTCGTGACGCCGTCGAGATTTCATTCTTTGCCAAACCTGCCGAATGGCTCACTTTAAAGGCCGGTTATACATATTTAGATGCAGAGATAAAAGAAGGTACTTTCAAGGGGAATGAAGTACCGAATGTTCCTAAACATAAAGCAGCCGTGGACGTAGTGACTTCTTTAGGAAGAGGATTAACTATTGCTCTCAATGGCGTCTATGTCGGGGAACGTCCTTTCATCAGTGATTTTTGTAACGATTTCAGTGACCAGGAAAGTTATGTAATTCTCAACAGTAAAATACAATACCAATGGAAATCTTTAAAAGCCTTTTTAAATATCAATAACTTAACGAATAATGAATACTCAGAATTTGGCGTTCTTGGTGGAGTTCCCATTGAGAAGGCATTCTATCCTTCACCCAAAATAAACTTCCTTGCCGGATTTTCAATTGATTTCTGAAATAAATGCAATGATAATACAAAAATACTTTTATACGTACACGAGAAAAGATTAACCCGAAAGATGCATTTGCAATAGATGCAGATTAAAACCCTATGGAACTAAGACGAAATATACTGTTTTCGCTTTTCTTTCATACAATGATCATCCTATCCGCTTTTGCGGTTAGTGTCAGTGTCGGGGATATGACAGAACATCTCCGTACCGATTATTTAACAGTCTCTTTATCTAAAGAAATGACAGGCACATCATCCGTAAACTCTCCATTACCTGTTCCGGACAATAAAACAAGATTCCTCGCTAACGTTCAGAACGACAAAAGCGAGGAAACTGCCTCTAAAAATAGTTCGGATAAAGTAGACATAACAATCTCAGCAAATCAGCATGCAGGCATATCAGAAGAAACAAACATCTCACATTCCACTCTAAAGGAAAATGAAAGTAATCATCCCTTAACCCTCCTTGACCCCTCTTTGTCCACCCTTAGTAAAGGGGGAATTAAAGAGGGGATGGGGGGATTACAGGAGCAAAATTCCGTTTCTGAGAACACAGGCAAAAGCCAATCAGGAGATGAAATCCTGAAGAGTACTAAAAGGAAGGCCGGTAAAGGGAACATAAGTCCTTATGACCTTATCAGATCTGCTATTGAAAAGGCCAGGACATATCCTTTTCTTGCAAGAAAGAAGAGAATCGAGGGGACTGTAATAACAAACTTTACCATTAATAGTAAAGGATATCCTCAGGATATCAAGATCGAAAAAAGTTCGGGTTCTGAAATACTTGATTCTGCAGCTATCAAAATAGTGATGAAGGCAGCCCCTTTCCCGGCGGTTGATGGTGAAATAGCAGTACCCATATCCTTCAAACTGACTTGTTATCCCCCGTCTTATATTTCATCTCGTTAAAAAGAACTTGCCCTGTCTATTGATTTAACCAGCACATCTCTTACACCTTTATCGAACAATATCTGTGCATGATTAAGTTCAAAATTATAGTGTTCATGAGACCAGGGGATACTCGAACTCTCTGCGGATACTAACCCGTCACCCTTACCTTTTATTATCTCTTCGGGATAACGATTTTTAGGGATCACCTTTTCTAAGATATCCGGGATAGAGAAAAGTTCGGTTGGTCTTAAGAACCATCTTAGATATTCACCTTCTTTTACAGCATGCCATTTAAACCTGTAAAGACTGAAAAGTGTTGGGTTTGTTCCCCCGGCAGAAACATAATGTACCCAGTCAAACGGCCTGTCTTTCATGGATTTCAAAAAATTCGATTCAGGGAGAAGCTCTTTAAGTGCCCTGCTTTTAAGGAAATCAACGATTCGCTTTACAGTAAAAGAAAGTGTACCTTCATCGCCGCCAGAAAAAAAAGGATTAATCACGGAGACAAGTGGAGTTAAATAACTGGCGGTCCTCGCTATAGAGCTACCTTTATGAGGGGTAGAGATTGTTATAAGACCTCGAATCGATCTATCCTTTCTCAGGAGATATCTTCTTCCAATAAGCCCTCCCCTGCTGTGACCGATGAGAACAATGCCAGCCTTTGTCATGCCATTCGCAATTTTTACAACCTCCTTTAATTCCGAGATGGCAAAATCTGTGGGCCCTGCAGGCCTTCCCTGGCTCCATGTAACTACAGTATGACCTTTGAGCCTGAGGTCGTCAAACAGTGTTTGTATATCATCAGGTGGGTCTCCTGTTGAAAACCTTGCAACCCTCTTCGGGGGGTTATCACCACAAGGGCCAAAGTCTCTCTCAAGGGGCCTTTTACCCAGTAAAATCTTTAAGGGGAATCTCCCTCCCAGAATAAGGGATTTGGATGGATTTATCCATATATCCTTATTCATGCCAAGCCCGTGTATGAATATAACAGCGGGCTTATCGTTGCTGCCTTTATGGAATACTATATCTAATTTCATGAATTTATTTTATGATAATACCGTTTATTAAATATATTTACAAAAATTTATATTTATGCTATTTTTCTTTATGTACTCACTCCTTAATGAAAACCCTACAAGGGGGAAGATAATGATGTTTCTTAAGAAAATGGGTCCCATGCCCATTGATGACCTGAGCAAGGAGTTGAATATAACCCCGATGGGGATAAGACAACACCTCCTGTGCCTCCAAAGAAAAGGCCTTATAGATTATGTTATAAAAAGACAGGGTATTGGCAGGCCGGCTTTTTTTTATAGACTTACCGAGAAGGCAGACGATCTTTTCCCGAAGGCATATCACACGCTTATCGCAAATATATTCAGCTACCTCGAAAAGAACGAGGGACGGAATAAAATAGACGATATATTTAAGTGGCGCAAAAATATACTACTGAAGGACACACGGGAAGCCCTGTCCGATAAGAAAAGCCTCAAAGATAAGGTTCGTGGATTCAAAGACATTCTTGAATCAAAAGGGTATATTGTTGACCTCGATGAAACTAACAGCCATTATAGTTTAAAACAGTTTAACTGTCCCATTTATAAGGTAGCATCCGAGTTTAAAGAGGCATGCAAATACGAACTAAAGATGTATAAGGATCTTCTCGGAAAAGAACTAAAACGCCAGCAATGCATCTCCGATGGAAACCCTTCCTGCACATACATCATACCAAAAGTGCAGTAAACCACATTATTTATTTTAATCATCCCCGACATAAATGGTGGGGCTTTCTAACGGGGCAAATCCATTCTCATAAAACTCCTTAAATATCATATAGATAGCAGCATTCTCGGTGAAATTGAAAACCCTTGAGATTGCTTCGCTCCGCTCGCAATGACGAATAAAGTTTTCGTAGTGTGTCATTGCGAAGGGCTTTATCCTGAAGCAATCTCCTGATGTTTTCACCGGGAATTACCATATACATTGATTTTTTCTTGTCATAAAATACCATTTTGTTATATAATTAAAATAATAATTTAAAATTTGATACTTACAGGAGGTTATAGCTACAAATTTAGCTTAATTGCCTACCCTGTTGGTGATGAGGAGAAAAGTTTGATCCGGCAAATTAGATCTTTTGGGAGCCTGCGTAAGGAGTCGGTGTGCATGCCCAGCATCAAAAGCGCGGCGATGCCTAAAGTCTTCTTCAGGGCACCCACCTATTTTATAGGCGGATCTAATCTTCCCTTACACGGCAGGGTGGGTTTATTTTTAAATAGGATGAGGCTGGTTTTTATGATGTTCGTATTTTTCTGGAGGATTATAAATAATTATATGATAGAGTATAAATGGAAGATTATTTTAAAGATTAAGTATTTCTCACCTCCGATCCTGAGTTTATCTCAGGACCTTTTAAAGTCATAAACCAGCCACAGAAAGCAAAATCTTAAAAAAGAAGCTCTGTACGCTTCATAAAAGTATCCCTCTGCTTATAGGGAAACAGAAAAAGGGGGTTCAACATAGAAATGAATCAGATAGCGTATTTAATAATAGCCATATTTACAGGGATCATCGCAGGGTTAGTCCTGACTCTTATCTACCGAGCAAATATCAGAACCAAAAGCGTTGCCTTAGAGGAAGAAAAGGCAAAGATAATCGAGGAGACCCAGAAAGAAGCTGAGAGGATTAAAAAAGAGGCAGTTATAGAGGCTAAAGATGTTGTTTATCAAGCCAAATCAGAGGCTGAGAAGGAGATTAGGGAGAGACGTTCCGAATTGAACCATCTCGACAAAAGGCTGAGGCAAAAAGAAGAAATCCTTGAAAGAAAGGTTGAGCAGACCGAAAAAAGAGAACATGAGTTAGGTAAAAGAGAGAAAGATTACACTTTAAAAGAACGTACTATTCAGGATAAGGAAAATCATTTTAATAAGTTGATAAAGGATCAGTCACAATTACTTGAAAAGATTTCAGGATTGAGCTCGGAAGAAGCAAGACAGGAACTTTTAAGGAAAACAGAAGAGGAATTAAGATTTGAGACTGCAAAACTTTCAAAAAAGATAGAAGATGAAGCAAGAGAAAATGCAGAGAAAAAGGCAAAAGAGATAATAGGCCTTTCTGTACAGAGATACTCGAGTGACTATGTTGCGGATGCAACTGTAACTGCTGTAAACCTTCCGAATGATGAGATGAAAGGAAGAATAATAGGCAGGGAGGGTAGAAATATAAGGGCACTCGAAGCTGCGACAGGTGTTGACCTTATTGTAGATGATACGCCGGAAATAGTAACACTCTCAGCCTTCGACCCTGTCAGACGTGAAATCGCAAGACTTTCACTTGAACGGCTGATAACAGACGGAAGGATCCATCCTACAAGAATCGAAGAGATAGTTGAAAAGGTAAAAAAGGAAGTTGAGGCTCATATCAGGGAAGAAGGGGAGAGTGTCGTTTTCGACTTCGGGCTTTCCGGCATACACCCAGAACTAATAAAACTTTTGGGAAGGCTGAGATACAGGACATCATATGGCCAAAACGTCCTTCAGCATTCGAGGGAAGTAGCATACCTCGCAGGTATGATGGCCGGTGAACTTGGGGTGGATATTAAACTCGCAAAGAGGGCGGGTATATTACATGATATCGGAAAGGCAGTAGATCATGAAATAGAAGGGTCGCATCAGGAGATTGGCGCAAACATAGCAAAGAAGTACGGAGAGAATCAAAAGATAATAAATGCTATATTAGTCCACCATGGAGAAGGCGACCCTGCAACCGTTGAGGCTGCCCTTATAGCTGCTGCTGATGCCCTGTCAGCTGCGCGGCCTGGTGTAAGAAAGGAAAGCATAGAGAATTATCTCAAGCGTCTTGAGAAACTTGAACAGATGGCACTTTCTTATAAAGGTGTTGACAAGTGTTACGCTATCCAGGCAGGAAGAGAGATAAGGATAATAGTAAAACCTGAAGATATAAGTGATGAAACGTCTTCTACAATATCAAGGGAGCTTGCAAGAAAAATAGAGTCGGAGATGACATATCCGGGGCAGATAAAGGTTACGGTTATCAGGGAGTCACGATATATCGAATATGCAAAGTAATTAATAATGAATGATACAGGATATACGTAGTATAAATCGTGAATCGTGAATCATGCATCCTGAGCTATGAAAGTTCTCTTTATCGGTGACATAGTTGGAAAGGTAGGAAGGGTAACTACAAGGGCATTGCTTCCTGCCATTGTTGACAGATATAAAATAGACTTCGTAATTGCAAATGGTGAGAATGCAGCAGGTGGCTTTGGTATAACAGATAAGTTAGTCACTGAGATTCTGAGCTGTGGCATCCACATAATCACCACCGGAAACCACGTATGGGATAAGAAAGAGTTTATCACACAAATCACAAAAGAAGACCGTGTACTCAGACCGTTAAACTATCCGCCAGGAGTGCCTGGTTATGGAAGCATACTCTACACACACCCCAACGGTGAAAAGGTAGCAGTAATTAACATCTCCGGACGTGTCTTTATGTCAAATTTTGACTGTCCTTTCAGGACAGGTAAAAAAGAAGTAGAAAGGCTGGCTAATTTAACAAAGATAATCATCGTAGATTTTCACGCAGAGGCAACCTCAGAAAAGATTGCATTCGGATATTTTATGGATGGTAAGGTAAGCGCTGTTATCGGAACTCATACACATGTCCAGACTGCCGACGAAAAGATATTGCCCGGCGGGACAGCTTATATTACAGATGTAGGAATGACTGGTCCACACAACTCTGTAATAGGCATAGAAAAAGAACAGATTATCCAGCGATTTTTAACAAATATGCACATGCGATTTGAGACAGCTAAGGGTGAAGGGATTTTTTCGGCCATTGTTATCGAGATAAACGAAAGAAGCGGAAAATCCACTGCAGTACAGAGGC
>Ga0154888_1019_pt1 | contig 14399 bp, 27 predicted proteins | sample Rifle2008BG19ft_FD_105860 | JGI IMG/M metagenome (GOLD analysis project Ga0154888, IMG submission 105860) | Thermodesulfovibrio sp. RBG_19FT_COMBO_42_12
AAAGAAACCTGGATTCCCTGGTCAAGCCAGGGAATGACGTATTTTTGTGCATTTTTCATGAACAGGCAACTCACACACATAATTGCGACACAGCCTCTTGATCGGGGAATCCATGGTTCGACAAGCCCGCCGTGAGTCTGGCGGGCAAGCTCACCATGACAATTGTCACCCTGAGCCTGCCGTTCACCTCAGCGAATCCGCCGAGGCGGAAAGGGTGGATTGCCCGATCAAGCCTGCCCTCGACTGCGATCGGGGATCGGGCAATGACAATTCATGTATAAGAATTTTATGCTATAATTGAGTTTAACAAATAAAAATGAGAAGCAATAAGTTTTACCTTATTCACTTCTCATTTCTCATTTCTCATGTTTGAATTGTATGAAATCTATTCTGACTTTTCTGGCTTCTCTGACTTCTTTTTCCCTGACTTTGCTTCCTTAGATTTCCTTAAATCCTCGTAATCAACAAATTCAAGTACAGCCATTGGAGAAGAGTCCTTGATTCTACTTCTTGTCTGTATAATCCTGAGGTACCCGCCATTCCTCCCTGAAAACCTTGGTGCTATCTCGCTGAAGAGCTTTGACATAGCAGCCCTGTTAGGGAGATGCGAAAGGGCAAGTCGTTTTGAATGTAGATCTCCTTTGATCCCAAGCGTTATTATCTTCTCTGCAACCCTCCTGACCTCTTTTGCCTTTGCAACAGTAGTCTCTATCCTCTCGTGTTCAAAGAGTGAAGCCACCAGCCCCCTTAAAAGTGCCTTCCTCTGATTCGCGGTTCGCCCGAATAACCTGCCATCAACTCTGTGTCGCATCTTTCTCGATACCTCCAATTTGTAAAGCCGCCTCCCTCTCGAGGGCCTCGATGTCAACTCTCATACCAAGGCGAAGTCCCATCCCATGCAGTATCTCTTTTATTTCATTAAGGGACTTGCGCCCGAAGTTTTTTGTCCTCAGCATCTCCGGCTCTGTCTTCTGTACAAGGTCAGCAATAGTCCTTATGTTTGCATTCTTCAGACAGTTATTTGATCTTACTGAAAGCTCAAGCTCTTCAACACTCTTAAGGAGGTTACTATTAAACACAGGACTTTCACTATCTATATGTATTAAGTCTGCATCTTCCGTAGGAACACTCTTTTCTTCCTCTTTTTCTTCCTCTAAAAAAACTTCCTCTAAAATAAACAGATCCATATGTTCAATTAAGATAGACGCAGCCTGCGTAACTGCCTTTTCAGGCGTTATGCTACCATCAGTCCATATCTCCATTACAAGTCTGTCATAATCTGTTGCCCTCCCAACCCTTGCCTTCTCGACAGTGAAATTAACCTTCTTTATAGGAGTAAAGGCAGAATCAACTGCGATCATATCCACAGGAAGGCATTCCTCCTTATTTAACTCAGCAGGTACATATCCTTTGCCCTTTTTTATATACATCTCAGCCTCAAGTGTAGCACCCCTATCTAAAGTTGCAATAATCTGTTCAGGGTTAAGAACCTCAAAAGATGCATCCCCTTTAATATCCTCCCCCCTCACAGTCTTTGGCCCCTTGACCTCTATTGTCGCAATCTTCTTTTCATTCGAATATAACTTAAACCTGAGTTTTTTTATATTTAATATTATGTCAACGATGTCTTCCTTAATGCCTTGTATTGTAGAGAACTCATGAAGGGCACCCGGAATCTTAACTGCGGTTACTGCTACCCCCTCGATAGAAGAAAGCAAAACCCTTCTTAGTGCATTTCCTATGGTAGTGCCAAAACCACGTTCTAAAGGCTCAGCTATAAGTTTACCGTATGTATTAGTCAGAGACTCTTCATCAAACCTGATCCTGTCAGGTAGCTGAAAGCCTATCTTCTTTAAGTCCATAAAGCCTCCTCAAGTTAAATTCCAGTATCCAATCCCGAATTAAGTTAGAAACAAATTCCAAACGATTTAGTCATTGGAATCTGGTTATTGATTATTATTTGGTTATTGGTCTTGAAATTTAGTTGTCATTATATTTTTTTCACTTCGAATAGAGCTCTACTATCAACTGCTCCTGCACAGGAAGCTGTATTTCTTCTCGCGGTGGAATATGCAAAACTTTTCCCTTAAGGTTTCCACCTTCAATCTCAATCCAAGCGGGTATTCCTCTATGTTCAGCCTTTGAAAAGCTGTCTATTATCTCGGGGTTACCCCTGCTTGACTCCTTTACTTCTACTATGTCCCCCCCCTTAATCTCATATGAAGGAAGATTTACTTTTTTAGCGTTTACAAGGATGTGGCCGTGACTGACAAGTTGTCTTGCCCTGCGCCTGTTAGGTGCGAACCCCAAGCGATACACTATATTATCAAGACGGCTCTCCATAAGCTGGAGAAGCAACGCTCCTGTAATGCCTTTCCTTCTCTCTGCCTCGTAAAAATACCTTCTGAACTGTTTTTCAAGAAGCCCGTATATCTTCCTGGCCTTTTGTTTTTCTCTGAGCTGAAACCCGTAGTCAGATAACTTTCGATAAGCCTGTCCATGTTGTCCCGGAGGATATTTCCTCCTCTCAACAGCACATTTCTCTGTATAACATCTATCGCCCTTAAGAAACAGTTTTTCTCCTTCTCTGCGGCAAATCCTGCATATAGCTCCTATATACCTTGCCATTTTATACCCTCCTCCTTTTGGGAGGCCTGCATCCGTTGTGAGGGACAGGGGTCACATCTTTTATAAGGTTAATCTCCAGACCCGCTGCCTGGAGCGCCCTGATAGCAGACTCCCTCCCCGCACCCGGGCCTTTTACAAAGACATCAATCTGTTTCATGCCAAAATCCATCACCTTTCTTGCTGCTGCCTGAGCTGCGATCTGTGCAGCATAAGGGGTCCCTTTTCTTGATCCTTTAAACCCTAAGTTGCCCGCACTTGACCATGTAAGCACATCTCCGTTTGGGTCAGTTATAGTTACTATAGTATTGTTAAAAGTAGCCTGGATATGGGCTACGCCAAAAGCAATATTTTTTTTCTCTTTTTTGAGGCCTTTCTTTCTTTGAGCCACTGTATTATGCCTCTTTCTTTCTACCCATAATTGCTTTTCTGGGGCCCCTACGGGTTCGTGCATTGGTTCTCGTTCTCTGGCCTCTTACGGGAAGTCCCAAGCGGTGCCGCATTCCCCTGTAACAGCCGATGTCCAAAAGTCTTTTTATGCCCATAGATATATCACGCCGAAGATCACCTTCAACATTGTAATCCCTTTCTATCACAGACCTCATTTTTACAATATCTTCATTAGTAAGGTCTTTTACCCTCGTGTCAGGGTTGATCTTTGTCTCAGATAATATCTTCTGCGAAAGAGACCTGCCTATGCCAAAAATCCTTGTCAAACCTATTTCTACTCGTTCGTTTTTCGGTAAATCAACTCCAGCAATTCTCGCCATATATTCTCCTCCCGCTAGCCGTCAGTCACTTGTTTATTGATAATTAATTTAATCAATTTTTAAAATGACTGCTGTTTAATGACTATTGACTAAGTTATCCCTGCCTCTGTTTATGCCTCGGGTTATCGCATATGACCCTTATAACACCTTTTCTCTTTATTATCTTACATTTAGCACATATAGGTTTAACAGAAGAACGAACCTTCATTTTTAACCCCTTTAGTTATTAGTTTTAGTTATCGGTTGTTAGATCAAAACTAACAACTGATAACTAATAATTGTTTCACTTAAATCTGTACGTTATTCTTCCTTTTGTAAGGTCATAAGGTGAAAGTTCAACTGTAACCTTATCACCTGGTAAAATTTTTATAAAATGCATTCTCATTTTTCCTGATACATAGGCAAGTACAACCTGGCCATTTTCAATCTCAACCTTAAACATTGCATTAGGCAGGGTCTCTAAAACCGTACCTTCAACTTCTATATTGTCTTCTTTTGACATTAACTTAATAATATAACCTTTTTAACTAATTTTAGTCAATATTCTTGGTTTATCCGATGTAACAAGAACAGTGTGTTCAAAATGAGCAGATAGTTTACCATCCATGGTTACGACCGTCCACCCATCATTGAGTATTAAAACCTCATATCCTCCCTGGTTAACCATAGGCTCAATCGCTAAGGTCATACCCGGCCTAAGTCTTGGGCCACGCCCAGGGAGACCAAAATTTGGAATCTGAGGCTCCTCGTGTAACTCCCTGCCAACACCGTGGCCTACAAATGCCCTTACCACAGAAAAACCGCTTGACTCAACATGTCCCTGAATCGAATATGAGATATCAGACACCCTGTTGATTGGCCTCGCATTTTCAATCCCTATATAAAGAGCCTCTTCTGTTATCCTAAGCAGCCTTTCAACATCCGGTTGTATCTTCCCTACCGGGAAAGTATAAGCAGCATCTCCGTAAAAACCATCTTTATAAACGCCAATGTCTATACCCAAAATATCACCTTCCTTTAATACCCTGTCAGATGGAATACCGTGAATAATCTCATTATTCACGGATGTGCATATGCTCGCAGGGTACCCTCTGTATCCTTTAAACGCAGGTTGTGCATTATTTGTCCTTATATAGGCATCTGCAAAACTCTCGATCTCACGCGTTGTAACGCCAGGCCTCACCATGCCTTTTAAGGTATCAAGTGTTTTGGCGACGATACTGCAAGACTGTGCTATCTTTTCTATCTCTTTGGGAGACTTCAAAATAATCATATATCCTGAAATTCAACATATTGCATCTTTTTTTGAATCGAGTTCAGGATGAAATTTTGCATTTGAAATATTTTAACCTCTTCTGCCCTTTAACCTTCCTTTTTTTAGAAAGCCCTCGTATGAACGTGTAACCAAATGCGATTCTATTTGAGAAACAGTATCAAGAGCAACCCCGACTGCAATCAGGAGAGAAGTACCCCCAAAATAAAAAGGTATATTAAATCGCTGTATCAGAATCTCAGGGATAATACATACAATTGCAAGATAGATGCCACCTACAAAAGTCAGCCGTGAAAGTACTCTATAGATATATTCAGATGTCTTCTGGCCAGGCCTTATACCGGGAATATAACCACCATACTTCTTGAGATTATCTGCAATATCAACAGGGTTAAAGATAATGGCGGTATAAAAATATGCAAAGAAGAAGATAAGTCCAACATAAAGCACAGTATAAAGCACTGATCCCGGAGAAAACTGTCTGGCAACTGCCTGTACCCATGGTATTGCTATAAAGCCTGCCACTGTTGCAGGAAACATTATAATTGATGATGCAAATATCGGAGGAATAACGCCGGAGGTATTAATCTTGAGCGGCAAATGCGTAGATTGGCCGCCATACACCTTTCGACCCACAACCCTTTTTGCATATTGCACGGGTATCTTTCTCTGCCCTCTCTCCATATATATTATCGCGCCTACAACAGCTACCATCATTGCAACGAGAAAAACAACAAAAAATATAGAGAGCTCTCCCGCCTGTACCAGTCTGACAGTGCTTATTACAGCATTAGGAAAGCGTGCAACAATCCCGGCAAATATTATAAGAGATATACCATTTCCAATGCCTCTCTCGGTAATCTGTTCTCCAAGCCACATTATAAAGGCTGTCCCTGATGTAAGGGTAATCATTGTCAAAAACCTGAACGACCAACCAGGGTTCTGTACAAATGCCCCACCTGCCATACCCTCAAGGCCTGCTGCAATGCCAAAAGACTGAATCGCACTTATAACGACCGTCCCATATCTCGTATATCTTACAATTTTTTTTCTGCCTGCCTCTCCTTCCTTTGCAAGCTTGCCAATGGCAGGAATTACGACTGTAAGTAGCTGAAGAATAATGGATGCACTTATATAAGGCATTATACCAAGAGCAAAAATAGTGACCCTCGATAAGGCTCCACCCGAAAACATATCAAAAAAGCCCATAAGCGCCCCGCCTTTTTCAGCAAGAAACTTACTCAATTCTTCTCCGTTAATCCCGGGAGTAGGTACATGAGCGCCTATCCTGTATACAGCGAGGAGAGATAGCGTAAAAAGGACCCTGCTTTTGAGTTCTGGTATCTTGAATATATTCTGGAAGCTTGAGAGGATGCCCATATAAATTAAATAATTTCTACCTTACCACCTGCGGCATTTACCTTAGCCCGTGTAGAAGCACTAAAGGCATCTGCTTTTATAGTAAGGGGTCTCTTAATCTCACCCACACCAAGGACCTTAATGCCATCCTTTAAATCCTTTATAATGCCTCTTTCAACAAGAATTTCAGGCGTTATAACATCTAAACTTTCTATTCTGTTTATATCTTTAAGATTTACGATTGCATACTCTTTCTTAAATCGGTTTTTAAATCCCCTCTTAGGAATTCTCCTTTGAAGTGGCATCTGCCCGCCTTCAAAGCCCAGCCCTCTTCCTCTTGTTCCCCCTGACCGAGCCTTCTGTCCTTTATGACCCCTACAAGAAGTTTTTCCATGGCCTGAACCTACACCACGACCCACTCTTTTATTCTTCTTTCTGCTTCCTTCAGCAGGCCTCAGATCCTCTATCTTCATGACATCTCCTGAGGCTCTTCTTCAACCTTGCCTCTGAGTTTCATAACCGACTCTGGATCCTTGAGACTTATAAGTCCATTCAGGGTTGCCTTCACTGAATTGAAAGGATTATGGCTGCCGATAGATTTTGCAACAATATTATGAACTCCTGCTACCTCTAAGAGTGCCCTGACAGCACCTCCTGCGATAATGCCGGTACCTTTTACTGCAGGGTTCACAACCACCATGCCTGATCCAAACCTTCCTATAACCCTGTGTGGAATTGTCGCGTCTTTTATAGGAAACCTTATGAGGGATTTTTTTGCCTGCTCAATTGCCTTTTTTATTGCCTCGGGAACTTCTGATGCCTTTCCTTTTCCTATCCCAACAGTTCCTTCTCCATCTCCAACAACAACAAGGGCAGTGAAAGAAAACCGTCTTCCACCCTTAACCACTTTTGCTACCCTGTTTATAAATACTACTTTGTCTTTTAGATTCAACCCCTCTGGATCAATCTTACCCACATAACCTCCATGACAACAGTTTACAGTAATTCGTTGCTACTTATTAGAAACTAAAAAACCAATAACTGAGAACTACAACTATTTAGACCTCCAGTCCTGTCTCACTAACAGCCTCTGCCAGCGCCCTAACACTGCCATGATAAAGATACCCGCTCCTGTCAAAAACGACCCTTTTTATACCTTTCTCTAAGGCCCTTTTAGCTATAAGTTCACCAACTTTTTTTGCCGTTCTAATATTTCCTTTATGGGATCTATCGTCTTTAAATTCTTTATCAAGACTTGATGCAGCGACAATAGTGTATCCCTTAAGATCATCTATAATCTGAGCATATATGTGATTCAGGCTCCTATAAACAGACAATCTCGGTCTATCGAGGGTTCCAAAAACTTTTTTCCTTATCCGTTTGTGGCGTCTCTCTCTGCCCTCTTTTTTGCCGTCTGCCAAAATAACCTCCAGTCTGAAAGCTAATAGCTATGAGCTGACAGCTATCCGCTATTTTTTCCCTGCTTTACCTACTTTTAACTTAAGTTTTTCACCCATGTATCTAATGCCCTTACCTTTATAAGCATCCGGCCACCTGAGTGACTTCAAACTCCCGGCCACCTGTCCAAGTTGCTGTTTGTCAATTCCAAAAAGTGTGATCTGAGTCTGTTTAGGATCAACGGATGCCTTAATACCTTCTGGCAACTGAACCTCGATAGGATGAGAATAACCGAGGGTGAAGATAAGTTTATTGCCAATCAACTGTGCCCTGTAACCAACACCAACAATCTCAAGCACCTTCTGGTACCCCTGCAAAACCCCCACAACCATGTTGGAGATAATGCTCCTCGTGAGGCCATGAAGAGCCCTGTCAACCTTTGAGTCTACTGACCTCTCTACCGATATATCACCACCGCCAACTGAAACCTTAATTCTATCCGGACAGACCCAGTTCAATTCTCCTTTGGGGCCCTTAACTTTTATTACCCTGTCTACTATCAATACATCTATACCCTGAGGTATTACGATCGGTTTCTTCCCTATCCTCGACACCTATTCTCCCTGTGAAAAAGTGTTAGTGTCGGTTTTCAGTGTCAGTAATTGACACTGTTCACCGTCACTGTTCACTTTTAGTTTACTTTTACCATATATAACAGATAACCTCTCCACCAACACAATCACGCCGACAAACCTTACCACTTAATACGCCTATAGACGTTGTCAGGATCGCAATCCCGAGACCACCTATTACCATCGGGATCTCATTTCTACCAACATATACCCTACGGCCCGGCTTGCTTATTCTCTTCAATCCTGAGATAACACTCTCATTATCTACATATTTAAGGATTACCCTCAGAATACCCTGTTTTCTATCCTTCAATATCTTATATGCCTTTATGAAGCCCTCCTCTTTTAATATCTTTGCTATCTCTAACTTCATCTTGGAAATAGGTATATCAACCTTCTCTGCCTTAATACGTATAGCGTTTCGCATCCTTGTAAGCATATCTGCAATTGGATCGGTCAGCATCATTCACCTCTACCAGCTTGCTTTTATTACTCCAGGTATCTGTCCCTCAAGTGCAAGTGTTCTAAAACAGATCCTGCATATCCCAAATTTTCGTAGATAGGCCCTGGGCCTTCCGCATAACTTGCATCTGTTATGAGCCCTTACCTTAAATTTTGGTGGCCTTTTAGCCTTCTCCATCATACAAACCTTTGCCATCAATCACTCCTTAAATTCTAAACGGCATGCCTAAATAGCGTAAGAGGGCGTTGCTTTCTTTATCAGTCCTTGCAGTAGTACAGATCGTGACATCAAGCCCGTGAACCATTTCGACTTTATCATAATCTATCTCAGGGAAAATAAACTGCTCTTTGAGACCCAGAGAACAGTTACCTCTTCCATCAAAAGATTTACCCGATACGCCCTTAAAATCCCTGATTCTCGGCAGGGCTATGCTTATTAGCCTGTCGAGGAATTCATACATCTTACTTCCCCTGAGAGTCACCTTACAGCCTATAGGTACCCCTTTCCTTAATTTAAAGGATGCTATCGATTTCTTCGCCTTTGTCATAACCGCCTTTTGACCTGTGATAACCGAAAGCTCTTTCTGTGCCGCGTCAAGGAGTTTTATGTTCTGTATCGCTTCCCCAAGGCCAACGTTAAGCACAACCTTTTGCACTTTCGGCACTTCCATCACATTTTTATACGAAAATTCCTTTAACATGACCGGAACAACCTCTTTAAGATATCTTTCTTTAAGTCTCGGTATCATTATTAGTCCATAACCTCACTGCATTTCTTGCACGCCCGTACTTTTCTGCCGTCCTGGAGAAATGTGCTGCTAATCTTTGTTGGTTTGTTACATTTAGGGCATATCAGCATCACATTCGATATATGAAGCGGCGACTCTTTCTCGATAATTCCACCTTGGGTATATTGTTTACTTGGCTTCATATGTTTTTTAATCATATTAATTCTCTCTATTAAGATCCTGTTATTTGATGGATAAATAGAGAGGACCCTTCCCTTTTTTCCTTTCTCTCTACCAGTAATAACCAAGACTGTATCATTTTTTTTGATATTCTGACCCATTTTTCTCCTACAGAACTTCCGGGGCCAAGGAGATTATCTTTGTAAACTCCTTCCACCTAAGCTCCCTTGCCACAGGGCCAAAGATTCTTGTCCCTACAGGCTCACCCTGTGCATTTATAAGAACTACTGCATTCTGGTCAAAACGTATATAAGAGCCATCAGGTCTTCTGTGCTCTTTTTTTGTCCGTACAACAACAGCCTTTGCTACTGTCCCCTTTTTGATATTGCTATCAGGTAATGCCTCTTTAACGCTGACAACAACTAAATCACCAAGCCTTGCATATCTCTTGTGGAAACCTCCGAGAACCTTTATGCACTGTACCTTCTTGGCGCCTGAATTATCTGCTACCTCAAGCATACTCCTCAACTGAACCATTTCTATTTACTCCAATCAATCTCTATTCTATTACTACCCATCTTTTCTCTTTACTCATAGGTCTTGTCTCTATAATCTTAACAGCATCCCCAATCTGACATTTATTTTTTTCATCATGTGCCTTAAACTTCGTTACTCTCTTTACAGTTTTCTTATATCCGGGGTGCTGGAAAAGTCTTGTCACAGCCACAACAACTGTTTTATCCATCCTGTTACTAACAACTTTACCGGTGTATATCTTTTTAGACATTCCTACCTTCCCGTCTTTAACTTTTCACTCTTTATTGTCAATACCCTTGCGATATCTTTTCTTACAGCATTTATACGCATCGGGTTCTCTATCTCGCCGGTAGCTTGTTGAAACCTCAGATTGAAGAATTCTTTCCTGAGGTCCTGCTCCTTCTGTATCAATTCATCAATTGTCATTACTCTGAGTTCAGACGGTTTCACAGAACCTCCTCATCCCTTTTTATAAACCTTGTCGCCACAGGCAATTTATGGGAGGCAAGACGCATGGCCTCTTTTGCAACCACTTCAGTTACACCTGACATCTCGTATAGAATCCTCCCTGGCTTCACTACTGCGACCCAGTATTCAGGCGCTCCCTTACCTTTACCCATTCTCGTCTCAGCCGGTTTTTTTGTTATCGGTTTATCAGGAAAAATTCTTATCCATAGCTTACATCCCCTTTTTGCATGGCGTGTGATCGCAATCCTCGCTGCTTCGATCTGGCTACTCGAAACCCATCCTGGCTCAATCGCCTTTAGCCCAAATTCACCGAATGAGACTGTAGAACCTCTATAGGCTTTTCCGTCCATTCTACCTTTCTGCATCTTTCTAAATTTAACCTTTTTAGGCATCAGCATAACATCACCTGAACTTCCCTAAGTCCTGCTTTCCGGCAATATATCTCCGTGGTACATCCATACCTTAACTCCGATAATGCCGTATGTTGTTCTCGCTTTTGTAAAGCCGAAGTCTATATCAGCCCTGAACGTATGAAGTGGGACCCTGCCTTCCCTGTACCACTCTGACCGAGCTATCTCGGCCCCTGCAAGCCTCCCAGAGCATGCTATCTTCACTCCGAGGGTACCGAATCTAAGGGCTGAGGCCACGGCCTTTTTCATCGCCCTTCTGAAAGCAATCCTTTTCTCAAGCTGAAGGGCTATATTTTCTGCGACAAGTTGAGCATCTATTTCCGGTTTTCTTATCTCTTTTATATCTATTGCGACTTCTTTACCTGTCATCAGTTTAATATCTTTCCTGAGCTTTTCAACCTCGGCTCCCTTTTTACCAATAATTATCCCTGGCCTTGCAGTGTGAATTATCACCTTTATATTCTGGCCGGCCCTTTCAATCTCTATCTTCGGCACCCCGGCATGAAAAAGTCTCTCCTTGAGAGTCGTTCTTATTCTTATGTCTTCAAGAAGTTGCTCACTATACCCTTTCTTGACATACCACCTCGAATCCCATGTTTTTACTATGCCGAGCCTAACTCCTATAGGATGCGTCTTTTGACCCAAAACCTACCTCCGCTCTAACCTGTCATTCCGAGCGTAGCGAGGAATCTCGCCTTTTGAGATTGCTTCGGCTTTGCCTCGCAATGACAGTTCATTTTGATTTTTCTTCTGATAAAAATAATGTTATATGGCATGTCCTTTTTCTGATAACATTTGCCTTTCCCATAGCCCTCGGTTCAACCCTTTTCATTACAGGCCCCTGATCAACAAAGGCCCTTGTAATCTTCATAGCTTCAGGATTAACAGCCTTTTTTTGTTCTGCATTCGCCATCGCCGCCTTAAGTAGTTTTTCAATAAACCTTGCTCCTCTGTATGGCATGAATCGGAGAAACAGAAGGGCATCACCGGCATTTTTATTCCTTATAAGGTCTATTACCTTCCGTGCCTTCCTGGGAGTAATCCTTGCATATTTTAATATTGCCTTTGATTCCATAATAGGCTTATCTTTATCCTTTTATGTAGAGGCTGCCTTTTCAGAACCTGTATGGCTTCTGAATGTCCTTGTCGGTGAAAACTCACCAAGCTTATGACCAACCATATTCTCTGTAACATATACAGGTATAAATTTTTTACCGTTATGCACAGCAAAGGTAAAACCTATAAACTCCGGTACTATTGTTGAACGTCTTGACCATGTCTTTATAAGTTTTTTTTCACCGCTTTCAATCATTAACTTTACCTTTTTCATAAGCTTTGCATCTACAAATGGACCCTTTTTTAAAGACCTCGGCAAGTTACTTCCTCCTCTTAATAATAAATCTATTGGTTCTTCTATTTTGTCTTGTTTTAACCCCTTCAGGCTTTCCCCACGGTGAGCAGGCTGGACGACCACCGGAAGCCTTACCTTCACCGCCACCAAGGGGATGGTCTATTGGATTCATTGCAACACCCCTTACATGAGGCCTCTTGCCTGACCACCTTACCCTACCCGCCTTGCCGTAAGAGATATTTTCATGATCGGGATTACTAACCTGTCCCATAGTCGCCATACAACCCGAGAGTATAAAACGCACCTCACCTGATGGGAACTTAACCTGAACATATTTATCCTCTTTAGCTACAAGCTGCGCCGAGGAACCCGCACTCCTTACAAGTCTGGCACCTTCTCCCGGCCGCAGTTCAATATTGTGAATAAATGTCCCTAAAGGCATATCGCCAAGAGGCAGTGCATTCCCTATTTTTATTTCAGCACCTTTGCCTGAGACTACCTCGCCTCCTACCTGAAGCCCTGAAGGTGCAATTATATATCTTTTCTCGCCATCTCTGTATTTAAGTAGGGCAATCCTCGCTGATCTGTTTGGATCGTATTCTATGGTCGCAACCTTTGCGGGCACACCAATCTTATCCCTCTTGAAATCGATAACCCTATAGGCCCTTGTATTACCTCCACCTCTCTGCCAGGCAGTAACACATCCGTTATTATTCCTGCCGCCGGTCTTTCTCATGGATCTCAGAAGAGGTTTATATGGCTCATCTGTTGTTAGGTCAATAAAATCAGAGACTGTCTGAAATCGCCTGCCTGGTGATGTTGGATTATATTTCTTTATACCCATTATGTGCCCTCAATGAAATCAAGTTTTTCACCTTTTTTTAGGGTAATTATTGCCTTTTTTCTATCGGGTCTTTTGCCTATAGACCTTCCGTATCTTTTCCATTTACCAAGCATTTTTATTGTTGAAATTTTCTCAACTTTTACTTTGAAAATCTCCTCTATAGCTTTTTTTATATCAACCTTGTTAGCGTCTCTTGAGACCTCAACAAGTATCTTATTCTGAGATTCTTTAAAATTATTGCCCTTTTCTGTAAAAAGCGGTTTCTTAATTACTGTATAGAGATTTTTCATGACCCTTTTATATCCTCTAATCTTATGACTGCCTCTTTCGTCACAAGAAGTATATTATGAACAACAACATCATAAATATTGAGATCCGCAGCCCGAGTAATACTGACACCAGGGACATTTCTGGCAGAAAGTGCGATTGTATCGTCATTCTCAGGCAGAACAATAAGTACACTTTTACCGGTAAGACCGAGGTTCTTTAATGCCGCTATTACCTCTTTTGTCCTCGGTTTCTCGATGGATAAACTGTTTATTATAACAAACTCGCCGTCAGAAAGCTTTGCAGAAAGGGCTGTCATTAAGGCAAGTTTTTTTACATTTTTGGGGAGATTATACGAATAATCTCTTGGCTTTGGACCAAAAACCGTTCCTCCTCCTCTCCATAGAGGAGAACGGATACTTCCAGCCCTTGCCCTTCCCGTGTGTTTCTGTCTCCACGGTTTTTTACCACCTCCGCTAATAAGACCTCTCGTCTTTGTTGCATGAGTACCTTGCCGTTGGTTTGCAAGGTAGTTATTCACTGCCGCGTGAATAACCCCTGGTTTTGCACTTACACCAAAGATATCATCACGCAAGTTAATCTTCTCAACAGTGTTGTTATTCATATCTTTTACTTCAACTTCTATCATATCAGTCCCTTTTTTTGATCTCCAGAAAGGTGCCTTTTGAACCCGGAACTGCACCACGTATAAGGAGCAGGTTCTGGTCAGTCTTAATATCAACTATCTCAAGGTTCTTGACTGTTATTCTTTCTGAGCCCATATGACCAGGAAGTCCCTGATTTTTCCACACCCTCGAAGGAAAAGAACTTGCACCGATAGAACCCGGTGCCCTGTTGAACATCGAGCCGTGGGAACCCGGCCCACCAGCAAAGTGATGCCTCTTCATAACACCCTGGAACCCCTTACCCTTGGAGACACCCGTAACACATACCCTGTCCCCCTTCAAAAATTTTCCGACAGTCACAAATTCACCTATCTTTAAACCACCCATGGGGAATTCCTTTAATAACCTGTGAGATTTAACTCCTGCCTTTCTGTACAATCCTGCTAACGGCTTTTTTTTTTTTTTTTTT
>Ga0154888_1005_pt4 | contig 14256 bp, 9 predicted proteins | sample Rifle2008BG19ft_FD_105860 | JGI IMG/M metagenome (GOLD analysis project Ga0154888, IMG submission 105860) | Thermodesulfovibrio sp. RBG_19FT_COMBO_42_12
GAATCTCTGTGAACCTTGTTTTGATACACAAACCTGAAGTCAGTGTCTATAATACCCAGCGGCTCTCCTATGCTTTCAATAATTGATTTTGACTTGAGCCTCTCATCTTCCGTTGTCCTGAGGGCTGCCTGCAGCGCCTCCTCTGAATGTCTATGTATGGTAATGTCCTTGAAATCTTCCACAATGCCAACAATTTCACCTCCAAGTCCCCGAAAGGGAGTGCCTGTAACAATACAGGGGATTTTGGCGCCGTCTTTTCGTTCCTTTTCTACCTCGAATTCAACCCGTTCCTCACCGTTAAGAATCCGGGTCAGCGGACAATCGGGGGTAAAACACACTGGACCGTGAAATACCTCATAACACTTTTCCCCTGTTGCTTCATCTCTGCTTACACCTGATAAGGTTGAAAATGTATCGTTAACTCGCAGCACATTGAAGTCTTTATCAATCAGGCGCATACCGTCAGCTGCGGTATCGAATATCTGATTGAGTTCTGCGTGGGCAAGTTCAGTTTTCTCCTCTGCCTGCTTTCGCTCGGCAATATGCAGTATCAATGGACGAAGCACAAAAAAGTAAAGTGCCGGAGAAAGGAGTATGATTAACAAGGTAGCATCAAGCATAGCCCACATCCACGTAGGGAGAGGAGGGAGAATAGACAGGAAAAACATTATAAATGCCTCGGTAACGAATACCGAGAAAATTACTATTAATAGAAGTCGAACAGGTGATTGGAATACATTCATTTCCTTAGGCGGCTGCCCTTTAGCAGTATGCATATTCGCCCCTTTTGGTATCATAAATTTTCTCCTTTTAGCTATCGAGTATAAGACTATAAAGTGATAGCATGAAAGAGGAAAATGAAAAAAATTTATGCTTATATACTTAATTTTATCACTAAATAAAAGAGAAAAATATTAAATATTTCCTTAGGATAAGGCTGACCTTATTCCCTCCACAAGGCATTCCAGGTCCTTATCCCTTACCGTCCTCGCATCTATTATCAAGGAATCCTCTTTTATCCTTGCGATAATCGGTGGGATACCCTTTCTTAACCTTCTCTCAAACTCGTTAACAGAGACCTTATCAGTTTTTATTGAGACTGCATAAGTCGGCAGGTCTACCTCGGGGAGTGACCCTCCGCCTGTCCTCGATGAATCTGCCATGACATTTATATGAACATCTTTTATTTCTTTTTTTAATCCTTTAGCTATCCTGTTTGCCCGGTCCCTTATCTCTTCAGGTTTTTGCAATAGCAATTTTAATGTCGGAATATTCTCGATCGCCTTTTCTTCGTCAATGTATTCCATTAATGTTGCTTCAAATCCGGAAAGGGTAAGTTTATCTATCCTCATGGCCCTTGTCATGGGATTTTTCTGAATCTTTTCTATGTATTCTCTTCTGCCCACAATTACGCCTCCCTGAGGCCCACCGAGAAGTTTGTCACCACTGAAGGTAGTTATATCTACACCTGTTTTTACAATATCTTTAAGCACCGGTTCATTATATATCCCGAATGGCTTTAAATCTATAAGGCAGCCGCTTCCGAGGTCGAACATGACCGGAATTTGATGCCTGATGCCCAGACTTACGAGGTCTTCCAGCGAGACTTCCATGGCAAATCCTGTAATCTTGTAATTAGATTTATGAACCTTTAAGATAAGTGAAGTATCTTCATTGATCGCATTTTCGTAGTCGTAGAGATGGGTTTTGTTTGTTGTCCCGACCTCACGGAGAACCGCACCGCTTGCTTCCATTACCTCGGGCATCCTGAAAGAACCTCCTATCTCGACAAGCTCACCCCTTGAGACAATCACCTCTCTATCCTTTGCCAGTGTACTAAGACAGAGCATTACTGCTGCGGCATTATTGTTTACTATCAGTGCATCCTCTGCTTCTGTAACTTCTCTGAGAATTCGTTTAATATGTGAATACCTTTTCCCTCTTTTCCCCTCTTCAATATCGTATTCTAGATTAGAATAACTCCCTGATACCCGCCTTATATTCTCAACTGCTCTTTCAGAAAGGATAGAACGGCCAAGGTTTGTGTGGATAACGACGCCTGTCGCATTTATAAGCGGTCTGAGGCTATACGATGAAAGTTTTTCAATAATATTTTCGATATCTGCCATCATAACCTCCTCTGAAAGGTCAACAGGGAGACCCTCGATTATCTTTTTGCGTTTTGAATCAATCGCCTCTCTGACAGCCTGAAGCACATACCTCCTCGGATAGGCATTTAGCCAATCCAAGCCTTGCTTACTTTTAAGGATTTCATCTACAGCGGGTAGATTAGAAAGTAATCTCTGCTTTTCATCCATGTCCTTTTTTCTACCATAGAATTGAAATAAGGTCAATGGATTATTGAAAAAGTGATATATGTTAAAATAATAAACTATGTTCTACGACATTCACGAAGAATGCGGTATAGTCGGGATATACGGACACCCTGAGGCATCAAACCTCGCGTATCTCGGATTATATGCACTCCAGCACAGGGGACAAGAAGGCGCAGGCATATGCTCATCCGATGGGAGACAACTCTTTCTTGAAAAGTCTATGGGGCTTGTTGCTGATATCTTCAGTGAAAAAAGACTGAGGAGGCTTCCGGGCTATATGGCTATAGGCCACAATCGATATTCTACAGCCGGCACCAGTGTCCTGAAAAACGTCCAGCCAATAGTTGCAAACTTCGCCCTTGGTTCACTTGCGATAGCACATAATGGAAATCTTGTTAGTGCATTGGATCTCAGGACATCCCTCGAGGCAGAAGGGGCAATATTCCAGTCCTCCTCAGACAGCGAGGTAATAGTCCACCTTATTGCCCATTCAAAAGGAAATGATTTTTATGAAAGGGTAGCCCATGCAATTACACAGATAAATGGTTCCTTCAGCCTGCTTATACTAAGAGAAAAAGAACTCATTGCGGTAAGAGATCCTTACGGTGTAAGACCACTTAGTCTCGGTATGAAGGATGGCGCGTATGTTCTGGCGTCAGAGACGTGTGCCTTTGACCTTATAGGAGCTACCTATATACGTGACATAGAACCGGGAGAGGTGCTTATCATAAATGACAAAGGTCTTGAATCTCTGAAAATATTCAACAGCCACAGGAAAGCATTCTGTGTATTCGAATTTATTTATTTTTCGAGACCTGATAGCAACATCTTCGGGGGCCAGAATGTGAATGAGATGAGAAAAGAATTTGGAAGACAACTCGCAACAGAATCTAATATTGAGGCAGACCTTGTAATACCCGTGCCTGACTCGGGTGTTCCTGCCGCGCTTGGATTCGCAGAAGTGAGCAAAATACCAATCGATTTTGGACTTATAAGAAACCACTACGTTGGAAGGACATTCATAGAACCTAAGCATAGCATAAGACATTTTGGAGTTAAGATAAAACTTAACCCTGTAAGAAAACTTCTTGAAGGAAAAAGGTTAGTTGTAATAGATGATTCAATAGTAAGGGGTACAACAAGCAAAAAGATCGTAAAGATGCTGAGGGAAGGAGGAGGGGCAAAAGAGGTGCACCTAAAGATAAGCTCACCGCCGACTATCAGCCCATGCTATTACGGCATAGATACACCTACAAGACGTGAGCTCATAGCATCCACACATCTCCTTGAAGAGATCAGGAAGTATATAACTGCGGATTCCCTTACCTATCTGAGTCTCGAAGGACTTAAGAAGATTGTCCCTGACTCTCATAATTTCTGCAAAGCCTGTTTCGATAACGACTACCCTATCAGTTTTCCCGGCGAACACCTCAAACAGATGGAATTTTTATTTAGATAGACCGAAATAATCTCGAATGGAAATAAGTGGTAATACCTTGATAGAAAACGTATTAAGAGACATCTTCAGGATTAACCTCGGTGTAAAGAAATATGAACGGGTTCTTTTATTTAACGACAAGGTTTCAGAGAAATCGGAGATCCGCCGAGGCGGAGAAGATTTAGACGAATCAGATATTGAACGAAGGTCAAGGCTCGGAAGTCTGTCTTTACTTGCAGCAGAGATAGGCAAGAATTACTGCAAATCAATCACATGCCATGAATATTTTGCCACAGAAAGCCATGGTGCAGAGCCGCCCGAAGAACTCTGGAAGATTGCGTTCGGGGAAAAGGCTGTCGAGACCCTGAAGAAAGAACTTCTTCTTCTCCCTATCCTGAAAAAAAATGTAAAGACCAGAGATATTAAAAGGGCAAAGGATGTCATCAGAAGATATAAAAATAATGCTGTGGACTGTGTAATTGCGCTTTCAAACTATTCTACAAGCCATACGAGGTTCAGAGACTTCTTGACAAAGATCTGCGGTTGTAGATATGCAAGCATGCCTCTTTTTGATATCTCTATGCTTGAGGGTGCTATGAATGTTGACTGGAAGGCCCTTGCGAAAAGGACGATAGGGATAGCAAAGATAGTAAACATGGCTGAGTTTATCAAGATAAAAACCCCGAATGGTACTTTCATCTCCTTCTCAAAAAAGGGAAGAAAGGCAATATCGGATACAGGGGTTCTTACAAGAAAGGGCTCCTTTGGTAACCTTCCAGCAGGTGAGGTCTACTTAGCGCCTGTTGAAGGAACAGCTTATGGAAGACTCGTCCTGGAATGGGGGCCAACAAGACATCTCGAATCTCCTATAATACTTACAGTTAAGGACGGTTATGTCGTAGATATCTCAGGCGAGGATAAATACGCCGAATATCTCAGCATGAGGCTTTCTGAAAGAAAGGAAAACGGGAATATTGCTGAGCTCGGCATAGGTACAAACGCTTCAGCAAAAAGGCCTGACAATATCCTGGAATCAGAAAAAATACTCGGTACCGTCCATATAGCCCTCGGTGACAACAGTCCATTTGGTGGGCATATCAAGACACCCTTCCACCAGGACTTTGTGTTTTTTAAGCCAACTGTAACACTGATCCATAAAAACGGCAGCAGGAAGAACATCCTTAAGGCCGGCAGATTGTTGTGTTAGGCCTAATAATGGTATAGATATTGTTTTTAAATATTATATAAATAAGATAGCTCCCCTCCCTTGACGGGAGGGGATGAAGGGGAGGGTGAAAATAAAACCTTTAATCACCCCCACCCAAACCCTCCCCTCAATGGGGAGGGATTAAATAACACAATATCAAGCTTATGCGATACATAATACTCGGAACCGCAGGACATATTGATCACGGCAAGAGTGCCCTTGTAAAGGCCCTGACCGGCATAGACCCTGACAGACTGAAGGAGGAGAAAGAGCGGGGCATCACGATCGACCTTGGTTTTGCAGACCTCAATTATCCTGATGGGCTTACTGTTGGAATTGTAGATGTCCCAGGACATGAAAGACTTATCAAAAATATGCTTGCAGGCGCAGGCGGGATAGACTTTGTTCTCCTTGTCATCGCTGCTGACGAGGGGATCATGCCGCAGAGTCGTGAGCATCTACATATATGCAACCTGCTTAAAATCAAATCAGGGCTTATTGCAATCACAAAGGTAGACCTTGTTGAAAAGGAGTGGCTTGAGCTTGTAGGAGAGGAAATAAAGAACTTTTTGAAAGGTACATTTCTTGAGGGAGCGCCGATAGTGCCTGTATCATCAAAAACGATGTTCAACATTGACCTGCTAAAAGAAAAAATAAAAGAAGTGGTGTCAAACGTTGAACCAAAACCAACAAAGGGTCTCTTCAGGCTTCCGATAGACAGGGTTTTTACATTAAAGGGGTTTGGAACAATTGTCACAGGAACCGCAATCTCAGGAAGTATATCTATTGACGATGCTGTAGAGATACTCCCGAGCAAAATACAAAGCAGGGTTCGTGGGCTTCATAGCCACGGCAAGGCCATACATACCGCGTATGCCGGCCAGAGGGTGGCAATAAATCTTCATGGGGTAAATAAGGAAGAATTAAAAAGGGGGGATTCTGTTGTAGTGTCTGAAAGGTTTATCGCTACAAAAAAAATTGATGCAAATGTTGAGCTGCTTTCAGATGCGCCGGCCATGAAGAGTAAAGGTCTTGTTCATCTTCACCTCGGCACATCAGAAACTACAGCAAGGGTTATCCTCTATGGCAGAAGTGAACTCAAAGGAGGCGAGAAATGTTACTGCCAGTTCAGGCTTAAGGAGCCCGTTATCGCCATGTCCGGAGATAGATACATCATCAGGAGATTTTCCCCTGTGGAGACGATTGGCGGGGGAGAGGTACTCGATCCATCCCCTTATAGAAGGAGTCTTAAGGAGGGGATAGATGATTTAAAGATATTCGAGACAGGGACCCTATCTGAAAAGATTGCAACAAAGGTAAAAAAGTCCGGGATACGTGGTATCAAGGTCTCTTTAATTGAAGGATGGATTAAAGCAGAGGTTACATCCATAAAGGATTCGATAGGTGTCTTAATAGATAATGGCATTCTGATGCAATTTGAGGACATCCTAATTCATAACAATGCCCTTAATTCTTTTAGAGCGGTCGTAAAAAAGACTATGAATGATTTCCATGAAAAAAATCCCCTGAAGCCCGGGATGTCAAAAGAAGAACTCAGGGGCGGTCTTAACATTGAACCCCGACTCTTTAGTAACCTGATCACTTCATTTGAGGACGTTGTTACAGAAAAGGAATTAGTTCGGCTTGCAACCTTTAGTGTGGCCTTATCACAGACAGACGAGATATTGAAGACAAACATACTCGGACTTCTGGAAAGAGACGGATTTCAGCCTCAGACTAAGGAAGAACTATATCAGTTACTAAAATTGGACCAGAAACATCTATCAGATATCCTTAAACTCATGGTAAAAGAAGGCAGTCTTGTCAGAATTAATGCTTCGATATATATAACATCTTCTGTATACAGACGGATGATTGATAATCTGAAGAACTTTTTTAGTAGAAAATCTGAAATGACTGTAGCAGAATTCAGGGACATACTTAATACTACAAGAAAATATGCCCTTCCGTTTCTCGAATACCTGGACTCAAATAAGATTACATTAAGGGTTGGGGATATAAGGAAGTTTTTGCTTAAAGGGTAGCTAAGCCTAACTCCAATCTTTATTTATCTTGACAATTAAGAAACGATTTACTATCTTGAAATCAGGTATTTCGAAGCTGGGCCTTATAAAATAAGGTTCGAAAAATGAAACCAAGCTCTATATCCTTAGCCAAGATAACCCGCCCTATTCTTGCAGGTATTTTCCCACGAGAAAGGCTGTTTCGTCTTCTGGACCGCTGCCGCAAACGGCCGATTATCTGGATATCGGGGCCACCCGGCTCTGGAAAAACTACCCTTGTTAGCAGCTACATTGAAGCCCGCAAACTCAATAACCTGTGGTACAGAATTGATGAGGGCGATGACGATGTCTCAATGTTTTTTAATTATATGAATCGCGCAGTAAAGATGGCAGGGCAACCAAAAAAAAGTACGTTGCCTCATTTTACATCTGAATATCTGAACAATATTTTTACATTCGTACCGCAATACTTCGAAGATTTTTACAGCCGGTTTAAGAAGGGTCCCTCTGTCATAGTTTTCGATAATTATCAGAGGGTACGGGCCCAATCGTTGTTTCATAAAGTTATTAATATCGGGTTGTCCAAAATTCCTGAAGGTATAAATATTATCATTATCAGCCGCAGTGACATGCCTCCGGTTTTAGCGAGAATGCGTGCAAATTATTTGCCGGAGGTTATCAGCTGGAATGAACTCCGTTTAACACTTGAAGAACTGGAAGGAATTGTTCGGATGAAAGGACTTGGGAATCAGCCGAGAGAAATAATTCAAAATTTGCATGATAAGACAAATGGTTGGGTAGCCGGACTGGTGCTGATGTTAGAAAAGGCAAAGACGGACAATATCGAAACTCAGATGCTGAACATGTTAATGCCTGATGGGATATTTGATTATTTTACAACCGAGATTTTTGATAAAATGGATAGCAGGATTCAAGACTTTTTGCTCAAGACAGCCATGTTCCCCAGAATGACTTCCCGAATGGCTGAAAGTCTCACCGGAAACGGGAAGGCAGATCGCATCCTGACAGATTTGACCCGCGATAATCATTTCACAGAAAAATATTTACAGCATGAGCCTGTGTACCAATATCAACCATTATTCAGGGAATTCCTCTTATCCTGTGCAAAAGATTCATTTACACAAGACAACCTCTCAAGAGTGCAGCGCAGAGCAGCCTCGATTTTAATAGAATTCGAGTTAATCGATGATGCCGCGGGACTTTTATGTGAAACGTGCAACTGGGAGGAACTCGTCAAATTAATCCTTAAACATGCACAGTCTCTGCTGGCGCAGGGAAGAACTCAGACTCTGGAGAATTGGCTGGCAAGCCTTCCAGCGGATATTATTGAAAATAACTCATGGATTTTTTACTGGAAAGGTCTTTGCCGCTTACCATTCAGTTCCGGCGAGAGTTTGGAGTATTTTGAGAGGGCCTTTCACCTCTTTGAAGCCCAGCAGGATATGTCCGGTATATGCCTTGCCTGGTCAGGCGCTGTTGAATCTATAGTCTATAATTCTGAATTGACTCGTCTTGACCAATGGATTTCCATATTTGATGAGCACAACCATGTGTTTAAGAAGGAATTTGAAGCCCGTGTAGCTTCCTGCGTGTTTATAGCGTTAGTATTGAGTCAGCCGCAGCATCCGGAGATTGATTACTGGGCGGAGCGAGCCCTGTCACTTTCACAAAAAAGCGGAGATATCAGCATTAAAATTCAAACACTTTTATACATGACATGGCACAATACGTTTAAAGGTGATTTTGCGAAAGCAGCGTTTGTACTTGATTCTTTAAGGGAGATAACTCAATTAAAGACAATTACACCATTGGATTTGTTGAAAATAAAAGATATGGAGGCGTTTTATTACTGGCTAACAGCAAAGCATGAGCAGTGCCGGAAAACAGTATCCGATGGGTTGGAATTGTCACGTAAAACCGGAGTCCATATAATAGATTATTTTTTATTGGGGCATGGCGCAGCAAATGCCCTGAGCATGGGCGATCCGGCAAAGTCCAAGAGACTACTCCAGAAGATGGCTTCCTCTCCGGTTATTTTACATGTATGGGAAAAAAGCCTTTACCATTTTCTGGTAACATGGGAAGCCTTGCTTCAACAGGATTTGACAAAGGCTTTGCTACATGCGGAGTTAGCCTTGAAATTAGCCTTTGATGCAGGAGTTCCACAGATTAAAGCTATTTGTCATATAGAGAAAGCCCATGTGATGCACGAACTCAGAGAGCATAAAAAAGCAGATGAGCACCTTGAACTCGCACGTAATATCGGTAAAGTCATTAAAAGCCAGATCATTGAATTCATGTGTTTTCTATTTGACTCACAATTTGCTTTTGACCGTGGAGAAGAGACATCCGGGACGGTATCACTCCAAAAAGCAATGGCTATCGGGAGGAGGCAAAGGTATGTAAACACCTTTATATGGCTCGCACCTGTTATGGCAAGACTATGTGCAAAGGCTATTGAGGCTGGGATCGAGGTAGAGTATGTACAGGACATTGTAAAAAAGCGTTGTCTGATACCTGATATACCCCCACTACATATAGAAAACTGGCCATGGCCATTAAAGATATTTACGCTCGGTCGGTTTGGACTGGTAAAGGATGGGAAACCAGTTCGATTTTCCGGAAAGGTTCAAAAGAAACCCCTCTCCATGCTTAAGGCATTAATTACCTTCGGAGGCAGGGAAGTAAACGAAAGTCAGTTAATAGATGCCCTTTGGTACGACGCAGATGGCGATGTAGCACATAAGTCTTTCGCTACCACCCTGCATCGCCTTCGCAAGTTGATTGGTAATGAGAAGGCCATCCAACTTCGGGAAGGACGTGTGACTCTGGACCACAGATATTGCTGGGTTGATGTCTGGGCATTTGAGCGCATCCTTGGGCAGGCCGATGCTGCATGGAAAGGAATGATGTCAGAAAAAGATATGGCACAAATCATTCGACTGTCTGAAAGAGCCATTGAAATGTATAAGGGGGCCTTTTTAGCCGGAGAAACAGATCAGCCTTGGACAATATCTTTTCGAGAACGTCTAAGAAGTAAGTTTCTGCGAAATGTGGGAAAGGTTGGCTTTTACTGGGAGCACTTTGGGGATTTGAATAAAGCTGTTAATTGTTACCTGAAGGGGCTGGAAGTGGATGACCTTGCAGAGGAATTTTACCAGCGCCTCATGATTTGCTATCAGCGACTCGGCAGGCGGGCCGAGGCATTAGCAACTTATAATCGTTGCGGGCATACTCTTTCCGCAGTCCTCGGTGTTGAACCCTCTCTTGAAACCGAGGTCATTTATAAATCTCTCCTGACTGGTTAGCCTATGTTGTTCATATATTTTTATGATATAAACCAAGATAGAGTATCCTCGCTCATTCTCGGTCGTTCCGACCTCTCTACGAGTCGTAGACCGAGGCTTTTGCCTTTTTGTTTTTACCTATTGTATTTGAATATCGGCAAAAGAATCCGCTCCAATACTCTATCTCGGTTTGTTTGATCCGTTTTCATGAACAATCTGGGTCGGGTTTCTATTTTTTTAATCTGTAACCTATCTGTAATCTCCCATATGTTAGGCTTCTTTACAAATTATGATATAAATGGTTACATATCGAACAGGAGGGTACTCTGGAAAGTTTCATTGTCCGTGTTTACCGGTTGGAAGATAATAATCCTGACAGCATTGTTGGAGTTGTGGAGTGTGTCGGAGCTGAGGAAAGGAAGGCATTTAAAAATCTGGAGGAGCTCTGGAAGATTCTTAATTTTAACAACTTTAGTGAAGGAGGTGGGGGTAAAAGCAATTTCAGTTTAGTTAATGAATATAAGATGGGGACAAAAGGGGGTTTTATTAAGACAATATCAAACAAAAAGGAGGAAGGAGATGCTTAAAAAATTCGGATTTAATATATTATTATTCTGCATCCTGTTGTTAGTTCCGGTTATGATAGGAACAACATCAAATATTTATGCTGAATCATCAACTATGGTAGGAACATTATCAGCTATGTTAGACAGTCAGAATGGGACTGTAACCGCAATGTTTATAGGGTATTGTGGGGGCGAACCTGTAATTATAGGACCTTCAACATGGACAAGCAGCCCGCAGGAATTTGCTGATGCAACGGCTGAGGACATTGGATATAAGCTTTGCGGAAATGATAATATTCTCAAAAAGGTGACAAAATCCACCCATACCGGCAAGGAGATAGTTGCTGAGGTTGTTATTGTCAGCCCACATGCTCCGATACTGGTAGGAAGATAGTCCGTAAAAGTAATTGTTTTGGGCTAATGTAAATGGACCGGGGCTTTGATCTTTTGTTAGATCAAGTCTTGGTCGTTGCCTGACCATTGAGGTTATTCAGACCTTAAGGACGTCGAGTGAAAATCTACATGTCCTTAATAAATAACTTGACTTATGTCTCTGTTAATTATTAAGGATAACTATATACATATGGCCGGAATACTATAGAGATTGAAAGAAGCGAGGACGAAGAGACAATATGTTTATCAAAGGTGATCTACGTAAAGATATGAGAAAGCCATTTGTCACGCCACTAAGGTACTCTGCAAATGTCTTAGATATGAGAGAATTAACACAGATTCATGATATTGCTGTCTCTGTCGACATCGGTACCGGAGGGATCGGGATATTAACAGATTATCCTCTTGAAGAAGGTCATGTCCTGACCTTTAACGATGAAATAACTATGAATAATATCACAGCAAAGTCTGCTACCGTTAGATGGTCGGGTAAAGTTGATAGTAATAAATATCGTGTAGGATTGAAATTTGTATAAAAATGTAGTTTATACCGGTATAATAGGGCTAACTGAAATTGTCAGCGGCCAGGCATATGTCCCGGGTTGTGCATCTTCTGACAGCATAAATCTGTAGCTTAATTCTACCATAACAGGGTCTCTGCCATTATATGGCTGGGAAACCCAACCACCGCTGGAACTAATCTGGGCCTCCCTCCCAAGTCCTTTCACAACCACTTCCTTGAAGGGTCCACCCACGCCATTGAAAACTATTAGGTAACCAGCCAGGTTTTCATTCCTGATCTCGATATGGGTAGCAAATGGGATGTCCACATATCCCCGGAGAATATCAGCATAAGTTACAATCAACTCTGAATCCTGGGAGACTACCTTTAGCGCAGTATGAGATTGTATTTGCCCGGTTGCTGCTATACTGATGCTACTTGAGGCGGTATCCTGAGGGAAAGATTCCGAAGATTGAATGTTAGACCACGGTGCTAAAGATAAAACTGCAATCAGCACAGCGGTCAGGAGCTTGTTCTGAAGTTTCAATCCAGAGGAAAGCTGATGCGGTTTAATATGGCCTGCTTTAACAAGTATATCTCCGATTTTTTCTCGGGAGACCTTCTGCCGAAAAAGTGCGTCTTCGAGTTGGTCACGGGAGATCTGTTTTGTGGTAATTAGTAACTCACCGAGTTTGAGCTGTCCGGACGTCTCAGCCTTAGTTTCCTGATATTGTTGAAATTTTAATACCGCATCGAGTTCACTCCTGGTAATAAATCCGAGTCGAAGTAACACATCTCCAAGATTCTCACCAGTTTGTTGATGTTCAAGTAATGCAAGGTCGAGTTGTTCAGGGGTTATGCGCCTGGCCTGAAGTAAAAGCTCACCCAGAAGCTGACGGACACCCGCAGATAGCTTTAGTGCATCTTCCAAGGAAGCTAAATCTTTATTTATGGAAAGAATGGCTTTTAGATCTATAAGGTCAAGAATGCCCATATTGACCAGTATTTCACCGAGCAGTTCATTTGTATGTTTCTGTTGCTCTAAGGCGCGCTTAAGGTCATAATGAGAGATGAACTCACCGTCTAACAGTATCTGTCCAAGCGGACGTTTGGTGAGCTTGCAGCATCTGTTGTGGTTATTTCCTTTTAACTTAAACATAATAAACCCACCTTCTTATCAATAAATTAAGCACTTTTTATGCCAGTTTAATCCGAATAACGCAAGGGTATATGAAAAATAGCTGCCGTTTGTCATTCCGAGACCTTCGCTTCTGTCATTCCGAGCCTTTCACTTGTCATTCTGAGCGAAGCGAAGAATCTCGCCGTTCTGCTCAGGATAAACTCCGCAAGGGATCTCAGAGAGATCCTTCGGGCATTACCCTCGGGATGACTGCGAAGCAGTCAGATTGCCACGTCGCACCGCTCCTCGCAATGACATTTTGTGAGACTTGCGTTTCGTTTTAAAATCAATTAGTTAGTGTTTGTTTATAATCTTATGTTTCGTCATCCTCCGGCCCTGGTCGCCTTCGGCGCCGCCAGAGGCGGGTAAACTTGACCGGTCCCGAACACCTTCGGGACAGAACCTCTTGAAAACACTGGATTCCACTCGGAGCGACTCCTCGCGAGATCCGCATCGGACTTAAGGACTGCCGGAATAACGGAGAGCAAAAGTTAGTTTATAAACAGACTCTATTTAGAAGGCAAAATATACTGTATACAGGTCGAATAAGTGGTTATATGTACAGATTTGCATATTCTATGTACTCATTTACACAGTTTTCGTATGCCCAAATCCTGACATAACAGTTACATAAGCAGGATTGCCTTTTTCGCCTCGGCGAATCAGACGAGTCTGACGCTTCCAACGTTATTTTTCGACACTTCTAACCTCATTTCGCTACTGCCTTGTTAAACCTCGCAAAATTACATGCCGGAACCCCGCACCACCGGATATATTCAATTTTTTTGAAGTCCGTGGCTCGATTGGATTGCTCGGTCTGCTTATTTCTCACAGAACTGCGCGTTTTTGAGTAACCTGAGAATTCTCCTATTTTTCTATTATAGACCCTATTTCTTTCCATGAAAGAATTGCTCCGGAATAACTATGCCGAAAACCGACGAGGCAACAGATGCCGACTTAAAGGTCATCGTGAGGCTTCCGGCAGGTTAACTGGAAGTAGAAGAAATAGCTTTGCAAAATAACCTTGTAAAATTGCAATAATATTGATAATATGTTTGTATGAATTTCATAAAAAGAAGCATTACAGATGTTTTACTGCAAAGATTAACAAAAGAGCATATAGTCGTTTTAACAGGGGCAAGGCAGACAGGCAAGACAACCTTGTGCGAGAGCATCCTGCCGGGACTTTTAGGCACGCCGTTTTCATATATATCATTTGACGACCCTGATGAGCGACTGAGATTTCAAAAATCAGCAATTGAGATTCTGGAATCTCTTGATACACCCTTAATTATCCTTGAC
>Ga0154888_1051_pt1 | contig 14125 bp, 16 predicted proteins | sample Rifle2008BG19ft_FD_105860 | JGI IMG/M metagenome (GOLD analysis project Ga0154888, IMG submission 105860) | Thermodesulfovibrio sp. RBG_19FT_COMBO_42_12
TATTTTGAAACGGTCAGCAGGGAACCCTATTAGTCGCCCGTCTGTAAGTTCCACAAAGATCATCCTGTTTTCTGCCCATGCTCTTATGGCGGCAGGCTCAACAGAAACTTCTTTTTCAGCGCTTATGGTACTCATTATATTTCTCCTTTAAAAGAGTTTGATGCTCAAAAACCAGTTTTTCAATCTCCCGAATTATACGTGGAGAAATACCGCTATTTCTGGCAAGTCTGATCGGTTCTAACCAGAACTTGCATTCACCATCAGGAGTTTCAACGTGAATATGAGGCGGCTCTTTAAGTTCATCAGAGTAAAAGTGGAATCTGTAAGAACCCAGCCTCAATATTGTCGGCATTTTTCCCTTCTGTCATAATTCACCTTAAATTATTATAATACTTGCGGTATTCTCTGACAATGATTTAATTACGGCACTGAAAATATGCCGAAAGGCTGTTTTAACAGAGGTTAAAAGGAAATCATGAAAAACCTTTCAATTGGCTCTAATTTAGCATGGCAAATAGCATTTATCTTACCAATAACCATTACAGAAAAAGTTAAATAGCCATTGGATCTAATTTGCTGTCAGTGTATCATATTGACAGAACAAAAGAATCAGCGTTGCCATGGAAAAAATTATTGAATATTTCAGGAGGCAACTGAATATTTACAGGCGGTCGATATCGGCTGCCTCAACGTCTGCCACTTTAGCCATAGCTTTTTGAAACTTTGATTTTTTGCCTCGCTTGGCTCTTTCTGCAAGATAATCTTCTGTCATCAATGCAGATATCTTTTCTGCAAGGGCAGTTGTGACAAACTGGTTGATTGATACATGCTCCTTTTTCGATAATTTGCTCACTGTTTCATGCAATGAATCAGGCAGTCTTATGCTTACAGTACTCATTATATACCTCCAATCTTTTTCAGGAATTCTTTAGGTGTTACTGCTTTAATCCCAAAATTTTCTGAACCCTGAAAATCTTTCTTGTTGTATGTAACAATAAAATTGCTTTTTGCTGTTACAGCCAACTCCAGCACCATATCATCTTTGGGGTCTTTTAAAAAAGGCCTCCACAGATAAAAAATCTTCCAGTGCTTTGCAACTGAGCAAATATAGTCAATAATATCATCAATATCACCTGACGTAAGTTTTGTTTCACCGATTAATCTTTTTGCCGCACTCTCATATTCAAGTATTAAAGGGACAGAAATATTCATATCAAACAAGCCACTTCCAATAGCCATAACCAACCTATAGGAAATGCCTTTTTTAGAGTGCAGGGCTGAAATAAAAACATTTGTATCAATAACAATGCCCTTATTCATTATGGTATTGTATATGATACCACATTAAATGGCAAATCTTATCAAGACGTTTCTTTATTTCGAAGTTGAGCATTTAGAATTGTTTATTGAACCGGCTTGCAGCAAGCTTCTGTTATCCAAATATGATATTATCAAGGGTCTCATAATAATATGGACAACATCTACTGTCATTCCACTGCTTGACCGGGGAATCCAGAAAGCACTGGATGCCCGATTAAGAACCTCGGGCATGACGGATTATAGATAATAAATGTCTATTCTATTTTGAGACTGTTATTATATGGAACCCGGAAGTTTGGGAATGGCAGTAGAGTAGTTTATTGAGGGGGTGATTTTAACCAGTATGAGAGACCTTTCAATCGGCGCAAACATATCTTGGCAGATAGCCGCTCATGAGGCGGCGGCGGCAAGGTTTCAGTTCATTGAAGCAGAGCACATCTTTACAGGTATCTGCAGTCTGGAGAAGGCGCTTAAGCTCAGCCCTGAAGAATCCGGACTCAATTCACAGGCTCGTAAGGCATTGCAGAACGAATATGCTATCTTGCAAGATTTGATAGAAAACTTGGGTCTCAATATGACTCAATTGAGACGAAAAATGCGCCAAAAACTGGGCACTGGCAAATACGAGCATACTGAAAAGGTTATCCACCGCAGCGACGCATGCAAGAGAATGTTTAATCGTGCTTATGAGCTTGCTTCTTCATCGGAAGAAATATCCTGTCTTCACCTTCTTGCAGCAATACTGGAAAAGCCTGGAGCCAATGTCAGCTATGTTATTAATGAATCAGGTATAGGCTCAGATACTTTGCTAAAGCAAGTTATTGCAATCATAGACAAAGAGTACAAGGCTGATGAGAGCAAAACATCATAACTTAATCGTTACGGTCGTGATTTAACTCAGGCAGCAAGGGAAGGCAGGCTTGGCCCTTTTGTAGGCCGCCGCAATGAACTGCTTCAGGTGATTCAAACCCTTGCCCGTAGTATGAAAAATAATCCTGTGCTAATTGGCGAGGCCGGCGTGGGGAAGACAGCTATAATGGAAGCACTGGCTATTAGGACAGTTCAGGGGAAAGATCCACAAGTACTTGCCGGCAAGAGGATTATTGAGTTAAATATGGGCGCCCTGTTAGGCGGGACAAAATACAGGGGAGAGTTAAAGGAACACAATTCTTGGCAGGTTGTTTGCAGTAACAAGGGAATTTCGATTAAGCCTCAAATATAATAGGCAGAATCATCGGCCTTCTATCCATTGTATCCCTGAGGTATTTCTTCAAGACACTTCTCATTGACTGGTACGAATTTCAAATTCACCGAAGGGCATTGGATGTGTCCCTTATTATTCTCTTATTATTCTTATTCCTGAATTCCTAACTCCTTTTTGAGCCATCCCTCAACCTTTTTATTAATCGGATACATACCAAAAAATTCCTTATCTTTGTTTTCAACAATAGCCTCGACTATCAGTTCATCGGGAATCTCGTTAATCATTGCACAGGTTTCAGCATAACCCCCGGTGGTATGGCACATTAAAAATAGGGTTGGTTTCTTACCAGCCATTTTATCTATATAAAATAGATATCCACTTATTATTTTACTCACTTGCTTTCCTTCTTCTGTTATTCTGTGCCTTGGTTCCATGAGCTGTTTTGGCTTGATGTCCCAGATAATATACTTAAGAACATGTTTATTTCTTTTAAGACCATTTAGAGTAGCAAGATCACCAAACATCATGCCTTTTAGCCTCCCTGTTTATCTGTTGGTCTTCTCTCCGGTACCTTAACATGCTTTATTTTTTCTTCATTCCATTCTTTTGACACATATAGTCTGCAGTAACAACTACCGTATTCCTTTATGTCCGGGTCTCTATAAACGCATGGACATATGATATCTTTATCCTTCTCCTTAACTCCTGCAGCAAGGCGGCACGGACATGAACGGTATCCGTAACGCGACTCGTTCTTAAGAAGGCCTTCCAATATTTCAATGACATACTCCTTGTCCATATTAAGCTGTATACCTTGTGATTCTGCATATTTCAAAAGAATTTCGTAAAGCCTATCAGTCGTCATTTTATACCCAGTGCCTCTTTTATAGCTTCTTCATCAGGCTCTGTTATAACTTCTTCTATCACCAGAGTAGGATAAGTTACCGCCGGATTGTATCTCCGTACTTCCTTAGATGTTAACCATTGTTCTCCACTGTCAAGCAGGTCAACTTCAATAAGTTCATATTTTATATTCAGTTCATCAAGAAGATTTTTAACTCTCTTGCATGTAGGGCATGTGCTTAAGCCATAAAGTCTTGCTTTCTTCATTCGACCCATTTTATCTATTATGATTATTTGTGCAATAAGCTCTTTTATACCTTTAATTCCCTATATTCTTTGACCAGGTCTGTTAGCGCTGGTTTAGCATCACTGAATAACATTACTGTATTATCGTTAGCAAATAATGGGTTGGGTACTCCTGAGAATCCCGGACTCAAGCTTCTTTTTATCACTATTACGCTGCGGCTTTTATCTACGTCCAGTATTGGCATGCCATATATTGGGGTTTCCTTGTTGTCTCTTGCGCTGGGGTTGACAACATCATTAGCGCCAATAACTATAGCTACGTCAGTATCGGGTAAAAGCTCGTTACTCTCTTCCAAGGTTTTTAATTTATCATAGGGCACATCAACTTCCGCAAGTAATACATTCATATGTCCCGGCATACGTCCCGCAACAGGATGAATTGCAAAATATACTTCTTTGCCATCTTTTTCGAGTTCGTTCATTAGATCTCTTACAGGACCCTGGGCCTGTGCTACTGCAAGGCCGTAACCTGGTACTATGGCGATCCTGTTTGCTGCTTCAAGTATCATAACAGCCTCTTCAGGTGATGATGATTTTACTCTGCCTGCATAGATATCTTCACCGCTGTGAATTTTGCTCATTTCCGGCGGCGTAATATTCCCGAGAAGGATACCCAAAAAATCTCTATTCATAGCCTTGGCCATTGTGCGGGTAAGTATCAAACCGGAAGCTCCTACCAGAGAACCAACCATTATGAGGCCATAGGTAAGAAATATAAATCCTACAGCACTTGCGGATAATCCGGCATACGATATGAACAGGGCTATAATAACGGGCATGTCCGCACCACCAATAGCGATAGTTAACGAAATGGCTAACAACGATGCAGCTACAAGTATCCCGATGAGATAGTAAATATTGTAGGGATCATTTACAAGCAACACGCCTAAGAGTACGCTTATAAGTAATATGAGTATATTTATTACGTTTTTACCTTTTATTACAACAGGTCTTCCTGTAACAAGTCCCTGGAGTTTAGCAAATGCCATCATGCTACCCCAGAATGTTAAAGTACCTATAAATACATCAACAGAGATTGCTGAATAAAAATGCAATGGTGTGACGTTTGCCGGTAATTCTTTTTGTAAAAATGCTGAAACACCAACAAGGGCTGAAACAGCGCCGCCAAATCCGTTCAGTATAGCAACATACTGCGGGATAGCTCGTAAATCCAAGATATATGCAGATATAGCCCCTATTATTGACCCGATTACAATACCTATTATGATGAGTTTATAGCTTATAATGCCATGATAAAACAGTGTAATCGTTATGGCTATGAGCATCCCCGCAGCGCTTACAATATTTCCTCTCCTCGCAGTTTTCGGAGATGTCAGTAGTTTCAACCCAATGATAAAAAGGAGCACAGTTAAAAGATAAAATACTGCCTGATAATTATTAGCTGTGTTTCTGATAAAGTTTATGATATCCATTGTAAATTCCTCCTCACACTCCAGTTAGAGCTAAATAACAGGGAAACTTAAAGGGAAGGCATGCTATTTCTTTTTGTGACCCTTAAACATGCTTAACATTCTGTCTGCTATTAAGTATCCACCTACCACGTTGACAGTTCCGAGCAATAGAGCAGAAAAACCGAGTATCTGGGCTGTCAGGGTTTTACCTGACCCAGAGGCCTCAATTGCACTTACAACCATTATGGCAGCCATAGCATGTGATGCAACAACTAACGGTGTATGTAATATAGGCGGCACCTTTGTTATTACCTCAAAACCAATTATCACGGCTAATACAAACAGAATTAAAGCAGTTATCAGTGGATCCATAAAAACCTCCCTAAGATTTTGCTAAAGCCTTTTTAACCATGTCATTGATAATTTCACTATTCTGTGTAACGAGTGTCCCTTTTACTATTTCATCAGCCGCATCTATATTTAACCGGCCGTCTTTCACTATAATCTTCAAGAAATTTTTTATGTTATTAGAATACATCTGACTCGCATGTGCTGGTATATTGCTTGGTGCGTTAACGAGACCTGCTATTTTCACTCCTTTATGATCTATGATTTCGCCGGGACTGGTGATCTCACAATTCCCTCCCCCCTCTGCTGCCAAATCAATCACAACAGAGCCGGGTCTCATTCTCTCTACCATTTCCTTAGTTACGAGTACAGGAGCTTTTTTACCAGGCACTGCGGCGGTGGTTATCACTATATCTGACGATTCTATAACCTTTAACATCATTTCTCTTTGTTTTTTATAAAAATCTTCCGACATTGCCTTTGCATATCCTGATTTCTCGCTTGATTCTTTCGTCTCAAGCCCAAATTCTATAAACTTGGCGCCACAACTCTGCACCTGTTCTTTAACCTCTGGTCTTACATCATAAGCCTCGACACTGGCCCCGAGTCTTTTTGCAACTGTTATCGCCTGTAAACCTGCAACTCCGGCTCCTATAATGAAAACCTTTGCAGGCAGAAGGGTGCCGGCAGCCGTCATAAGCATGGGAAATATCCTTGAAAATATATCTGCAGCAACAATAACAGCTCTATATCCTGCGATGGTTGCCATTGAACTGAGCACATCCATACTCTGCGCCCTTGTCACTCGCGGCATCAGTTCCAGTGCAAACGCTGTCAATCCGGATTTGGCGACTTTCTGGATTATATCCGTATTGGCTAACGGGTCCATCATACCGACTATAGTTGCTCCTTTTTTTATCACATCAAGATCATTGAGGTTATTTTTATCAGCGCCGGGTCCCCTCACATAACACACGATATCAACATTCTTCAAAATTTCTTCTCTTTTTGAGACAACCTCAGCGCCTGCTTTTTTATAATCATTATCGCCTATGGAAGCCCCGGAACCAGCGCCGCTCTCAATAACAACATCGAGACCTAACTTTTTAAGGTCAGCAACATTTTGAGGTACAATGGCAACCCTCCTCTCACCCGGAAAAGTCTCTTTAACTATTCCTATCTTCATAATACTCACTCCTGATGCTTAGGATTAATGCTTAAAATTGAAGATTTTTATTATATAATGGAGATATTTTAAAATGCAACTTATGGAAAAATTATTGAGGCTGGGGCAACATAGCCACTGAAGGCGGGGATGTTAGACAGGAGACGGCCTCTTCAGTTGGTTCTCAACGAAGTTGGTGAAGACACAATACTTGTTATCCCCAATATCGGGTATCGACAGGGTGTCGTTGTGGAGATAGATGAAGAAGTTTCGGGCTGGAAGAATAGAGCGTGAAGCACAAATTTCTTGATTAAAGCTTCCACACCAGGACGGCACACCCTGCATGCCCTATCACCCTTTCCGTAACGCTGCCCATGAGTAGTTTTGTTATACCGGTCCTTCCATGGCTACCAGCAATAATAAGACCAACATCCTTCTGGGCCGCTGTATTAACTATAACCTCATGAGGCACGCCTTGCCGGATTAAGGTTTCCACCTTAATGCCTTCCTTTTCTGCAACCTTCTTTACCATATCAACACATTCCTTTGCCGCTGTGAGGTCTTCATCTTTTTTGGCAACGGAAAGAACGATGAGATTACTCCCGCAGCGTTTTGCAATGTCTATAGCCTCCTGGGATGCAAACTCGCTATGCATTGAACCATCCGTAGCGATAAGTATTTTTTCAAAGGTGAGTTTCGCATTTTGAGGCACAACCAGAACCCTGCAGAGTGTATGGCCTATGACCTTAACAATCACACTTCCCAAAAGAACCCTTTCAAACCTGCTCATACCCTTTCTGCCCAAAATTATGAGGTCACATTTTTCACCTTCTGCGAGGTCAACAATTCCCTCATATGGCTCACCCCCTACACAGACTGTCTTTATCAACATCCTTTCTGCCTTTGCCATCTTTTCAGCCTCTGAAAGGGCTTTTTCACAGGGTTCTTTAATCGCTTTTTGAATGTTCCCAATGGCTGTCATTGCCAGGTCTCCTTCATAGGGAGGGATAACGGATAACACAGTTATCCAGCTCCCCTCCTTCGTAGCAAGCTTGAAGGATTCCCTTAATGCATGCATGCTGGATTCTGAACCGTCAACCGCAACAAGTATCTTTTTATATCTTCCCATGTTTACCCAAACGTTGCATGAATAAACTCTAAGGAATCAACTCGGCTATTTTCCCTTTTTTAAGGAATCAATCTCCCTTTTCATCTCTTTCCATTCTAATGCCCTATTAATAGCAATCAGGATCTGCTCTTTACGGAAGGGCTTGGTGATGTAATCATAGGCGCCTTTGTGTATAGCCTCTTCTGCCGATTCAATAGAGCCATATGCGGTAATGATAAGTATAGGGATAAATTTATCTATCTTTCTAACCTCATCGATGAGTTCTATACCGTCCATACCTGGCATCTTGAGATCGGCAATCAATAAATCGAAAGCTCCTTCTTTAATCAACTTAGGCACCTCTAAAGGATTATTAGTGGTTGTTGCCCTGTGATTAGTCTTTTCCGTAATGATCATAGCAAGAAGGGCAAGCATATCCACTTCATCGTCCACAATTAAAATCTGTGCCATCTTACCTCCCTTTCAAATCCCCCCTCACCCCCCTTTGTTAAAGGGGGGAAGGGGGGATTATATAAATTATTTTTAAACAGAGATTTGTTCACTTCCCGAAGGAACAACAGGCAGAGACACGATAAAGGTAGTGCCTTTCCTCTCCCTGTCCTCCTCTTCAGCTACTGTCTCAAAGGTTATTTCTCCACCGTACTTGGTCACTATGCCATAACAGACCGAAAGTCCCAATCCTGTCCCCTCTCCTATCTTTTTTGTGGTGAAAAATGCCTCAAATATCTTGTCTCTGTATTCCCTTTTAATACCCTGTCCTGTATCCTTGAAAAGAATCTCCACTCTGTTACCAGGGTCATTAAGTCTTGTAGTAACAGTCAAAACCCCTCCTCCTTCCATAGCGGCAACAGCGTTGGTGATTAAATTCATGAAGACCTGCTGTAAATGTCCTGAACCTCCCCTTACTTTTGGTAAATCTTTTGCAAGGTTCTTCTCTAAAGTGACCTTTCTTGTAAACAATATATTTTCAACAACAGAGAGCACCATTTCAATATCTACATTGACGTCAGTAGAATACTCAGTTTTCTCCCGATATCTGGCAAAGCCCAGAAGGCTTTCTATAATCCTTTTACAATTAAGCGCTTGTTTGTCTATGGTTTCTAGAATCTCATGATTTTTGCTGCCGGGTTCCGCCTTCTCCAGGAGAAGGTCGGCAAAACCGAGGATTACCGTCAATGGGTTATTGAGCTCATGGGCAACACCGGCAGACAACTTTCCCAGGGACGCCAGCTTTTCTGTATTGTACATCTGTTCATCTTCCATCTTCTTTCTCTCTGTAATATCCCTTGAAATCCCCAGAACAGTAAACACCTTATCGTTTTCATTCTTAATGCCTACGAAGTTGCTTGTAAACCAGTACTCACGTTTGCCGACTTCTACCGGATATTTTACATTTACGTTTCTTCCTGTATTGAATACCTGCCTGATAAAACCCATCTGCAATTCAGCGCTCTCTTTAGAAAAAAGATCGTGCATATTTTTACCGATTAAATCCTCCGGTTCTTGTCGAAAGAAACGGGTGGCATATCTATTCATGGATAAGTACTCCCCTTTTTCATCAATGGTGAAGATTATGTCCTCTGCGCTTTCTACCAGGGTTCTATATTTTTCTTCTGATTTTTCCAGTTTGTCGAGTGATTTTTTCAGATCTTCTGTTTTCTTTGTTACCTCTTCTTCCAGCGACATGCCCCAGCGTTTCTCAGAATTTATGACATATATGCTGCCAAAAATAATAACTAAGACAATGACCCCCTGGATATAAAACTGGCGTATGTAAACAGAATGAATTGACCCTTGAACATCGCTCATGGGCGCTACCACAGCTATCGACCAGTTACGATCCTTCCCTGATGTTAGATAAACAGGCGCATAGGCAATCAATTTTTTCATCCCGGTTTCTATATCCCCGTGCCGGCCTGAGATATACCACCCGGTTCCTTCCTCGCCTTTAATCATCTTTTCCTTTTGAATTATATTAATCTGTTCAAAGGAAATCCTGGGTTTTCTGGCAGCACGGGCATTAAAGACATCCTCTCCGATTAAGTCCTTTTCCGGATGATATAGAAATATGCCTTTGTTATCCATAGCCCAGGCATATCCGGTTTTCCCTGATTTAATATCTTCGATACCCTTTCCGGCTAAGTAGGTAACATCTACAGTAAATAGAAGCACTCCCGATAAACGTCCTGTAGGCACCGGATGGGCCTCATCAAAAGATTCCTCATAAGTGGGTGTGCCTAAAATCATGACAGCTTTCTCAGGATATTGCTCGCTCTCCCTTGTAATCTCACCCACATAAATTCTATTCCTATTTTCTTTTAAATAAGCCCATTTAAAATATTCCGTATCTCGAAAATGACCCTTTATAATACGGGGAATCCCCATATTATCTAAGACATAGGCTGTCCCTCCATTCTTGTCTATAAGTCTTATCTCTATTACCCCTTCTTCCTTAAGGCTTGATAAGGAGGTGTTCATCCTGTTGGCCCAGGATACCTCCAGATACTGAATTGATGGAGAAAGACTCAATAGTGAAAGCTCCCTCTTAATAAATTCCAGACTGTCTTCTATCCGATGTGTAGCATACCTGGCTAATATCAATTGCTGTTTATTAAAATCATCACAGATAATTTCTTTCATATTTCTTGCAGAAACCAAGCCCAGATACAAGGCGCTTATGAGCAGCACTAATATGAGAATGCCGAAAAAGAGGATAGTCTTTCTTATATTGTAGTATTTGTCTCTATGAGAACTTTCTTTTTTATTCACCTTATACATAGTAAACTCTGTTCCAACGGTTGTCATTATCCGGCTTGACCGGATAATCCAGTCCTTTCATCTAAATTGCCCGATCCCTCCAAAAGGATCGGCGGGCAAGCAAGTCGGGCAATGACTGAAAAAATAAAACTTTTTTAAGATCTTTTATGATTAATAACATAACCTCAGTGTGATTTTGCCTCTATCAGGCTATAATCCTTCATGAATTCTTGTAAGTAGCAGTCCACAAAGGCATCGCTGAACATTATCATATCCAACTGCTTTGTATAAACTGTGAGGCGACCTAATATACTTAGTTTTTCCTCAATAGCTGACCTTTGATATCTGGTTATCCTGGCGTTCAGCATATCTCCAATCCTATCAACCTCGAAATCCAGCTTTTCCAGAATCTCTTTTATCAGTCGTGTTCTTCTAATACGTCTCTCAATAGATGCGCCGCCGCCCTTAAAATGCAAGCGAATATAGTTATGGTCTATGTTATCGCCTGCGTATGCTTCCACCGTAGTTAGATGATACCCTAACCTGATACTAAAGTTCATGTACTCTCCGGATAACAAGGCGAAGCTCTTTCCCCATCCCCTATATCGAGATAGTGACGGCTCAATCGCAATGTCAGCAACGACGGAGGCAAATCCCAATGCAGTTTTAGGTTTGGGTCCCGGCCATTTCATGGACATCATGCCTTTCAGGAAGGCATTCATAGGGATAGAGCAGATGTTATTGGCAGTTATCCTCTTTGCAGCAGTTTCAATACCACCGTTCAGGTCTATTATGTATATCTTAAGGGGTATCTTTAAAACCAATCTTACAGCCTTTCCTTCTTTTACATCAGGCCTATTGCTGATTTTAAACATCTCGTCCAGAGATACTTCATTGACAAAATGAGTTATATCATGAAATGTTTTACAAAGCTCGGGTTTGAAAGTATCAACTCTGAGATAAATTAAGTTTAAAGGAACTATCTTTTTAAGAACTTCTTCCAATATCTTAAAGACACGGGTATTTTTAAACAGGTTTTCCCTTTTTTGTACCAATTCGATGATTTTATCAACACGGCCTTCATAAACATTACCGTTAACAGCATCTACAGTTATTTCCATGCCGCTTGTTATTAGCTTTGTGGCTGTTTTTGTATTAAGGATAGTAGGAACATGGAAATCTCTGGCAAGGGATGCCATATATTCTGTAGCGCTCCCGGCATCTGTAACAATAGCAACGGCTTTGTTCATTACTGTTGCAAATTTAGGTGAGATATGCCTGGCTACAAGAATGGCCCTATCCGGAAAATTGTTTAAATCATCTTCTTTATTAACTAAAAAGGCATTTCCGGTGCTGACACCTTTACAGGCAATAACACCACTATCAATTAAAACCTTTTGGCCTTTTAACGGTGCAGGGCTCATAACCTTACAGACATTGGCATCCTTCCCGTTTATCATACTTATTTTGCCTTTGATGACGCTTCCAGTCTCTCTTTTCTTAGTAAGGATTTCCTGAATCTCTGAATCAGCCCTCTTGAATACATCGTATAACTCTAAATATTTACCATCCGATATTTCATAGAGGGAATCTATGATAATGGGCATCTTATTAGATAAGATGTTTAAATTTGATCTTATATAATGCATGTCAAAGAGATAATCCCCTGAAAGTTTTTCTTCCATATCCGCCATTATCACACGGACGGCGTTGGTTTCAGAGAGCATTTTCTGGAAGCAATGATATTTTTTTTGAAGTTGTTCTCTAACTCGGGATAATCCCTCAGGAGATTTTGCCCTTCTAAATATACTTAATAAATCCCGCGTCATTGGTTAATATTATGATAGCACAAATTTGTAAGTAGTAAAATGTTTTTGGGTAACATACAACAACTGAATTCATGCTTAAAAATCCTTTCTTATCGGTATAAGATCAAAGAGGTTCTTTCTCATAATTAGTTGGTAATTTGTCACCCTGATGGTTCGACAGGCTCACCATGACAATGTCATCCTGAGCCTGTCGAAGGGTGACATTGGTTTACCCATTTAAAATGAGAAAAAACCATCAGAGATTTGTTCACCCTGTTAGGAAATTTTTCTAACGGGGTGAACTTCCTGAAGAAGCAACAGGCAAAGACACGATAAGGGTAGTGCCTTTTCTCTCCCTGTCCTCCTCTTCAGCCACTGTCTCGAAGGTTATTTTTCCACCGTACTTGGTCACTATGCCATGACTGACCGAAAGCCCCAATCCTGTCCCCTCTCCTACCTTTTTTGTGGTAAAGAAGTGATTGAATATCTTATCCCTGTATTCCTTTTTAATACCGTGTCCTGTATCCTTGAAAAGTATCTCCACTCTGTTACCAGAGTCATTAAGTCTTGTCGAAACAGCCAAAACCCCGCCCCCTTCCATAGCGGCAACAGCGTTGGTAATTAAATTCATGAAGGCATGCTGTAAATGTCCTGAATCTCCCTTTACTTTTGGTAAATTTTCTGACAGGCTCTTCTCTAAAGTGATCCTTTTTGAAATCAAGATATTCTCAACCACGGAAACCACCCTTTTAAGGTCTACATTAACATCAGTAGAATACACGGTTGTTTCCGGATAACGGGCAAAGCTTAAAAGGCTTTCAACGATCCTTTTACAATTAAGCCCTTGCCTTTCCATTATTTTAAGCATTTCATACTCCTTGCTGCCAGGTTCCATCTTTTCCAGGAGAAGGTCGGCAAAACCAAGGATTATCCCCATCGGGTTATTGAGTTCATGTGCCACGCCCGCAGCCAACTCTCCCAGGGAAGCCAACTTTTGTATATAAGACAGCTCATCTTCTCTCTTTTTACGTTTGGTAATATCCCTCGCCATTTCAATTACATGGCTAACGGCGCCCTGATCATCCGATACCGGATAGGCTGTAACCCTGTAATATGAAGCTTCACGCCCTTTTAAATGTGTATGCAGAACCTCGCAATGTTCACCTGTTTTTAGCGTCTCTTGCACCGGGCAGGGATGATCGGGCATATCACAAGGTTTATCTACATCATGAAGGACCCGATAACAATATTCACCAACAATCTCATGTTTCGGTTTACCCAGCCTTTTTATCAATGATTCATTTATTTCCTTTATCCTATAATCCTTATCAACAACCATAATTTGGTCTGTAAAACCATCAATAATGGCTTCTAAAAATCTTTTGGTTTCTAACAACTCTGCAATATTTATCTCTGGAATGGGTTCCATTTTAATCCTCATCTAATATAAGCGCCTCATTTGAGGCGCTTATATTAAACCTGTAACAGAGTGAAACAGGCGCAAGATGAATTCAGGATACACAATTAGAATAAGAGCCGCAAATGAGGTCGGATGTCAATAGTAACAACAATCGGCCCGTAATCCTCGGTGAAGTTGAAAACCTTTGAGATTGCTTCGCTCCGCTCGCAATGACAAGACAAGTTTTCGTAATCCGTCATTGCGAAGGGCCTTATCCTGAAGCAATCTCGTCTGTTTTTCACCGAGAATTTCTGCCATTCAGCCCAACCCTTTCCTATGCTCCGGCGAGCTTCTTTAAGACAACGATAGTAAAAACCATCACCAGAAGCGCCACAGTTTCGGTCATGCCCAGGACGGCAATATAGTTGCCGAAC
>Ga0154888_1028_pt1 | contig 14003 bp, 12 predicted proteins | sample Rifle2008BG19ft_FD_105860 | JGI IMG/M metagenome (GOLD analysis project Ga0154888, IMG submission 105860) | Thermodesulfovibrio sp. RBG_19FT_COMBO_42_12
ATCTTGCAACGAAAAAAGAATTACCCCATTAGTTGCAAAAAAGTAAGTTTACCCTACAGTTGCATAAAAATTACAAATGAACAATCTTAAATGCTTGACAGACAGGCCTTTGAGCCTATTTAAATTATCAATGTTGAAGTTCACTGAAAGTTGATTCCTGACTATCGTCTTTTTCCGTCATGCCCGAAGTTCTCAGTCGGGCATCCATGGTTCGACAAGCTCACCATGACAATTGTCACCCTGAGCATGTCGAAGGGTGGATTCCCGCCTAAGGATTGCGGGAATGACGTCCTAAATACACTTCTTTTTTTACAACATTAAGGTTTATACAATGTTTAGATTATCTTTGTAATTCTTATTGCTGGGGGTTACTTGGGGGTTTAATTATTTCTGAGGGACTTTCTTGCCTTTTTCCGATATTCCCCCGGCGATACGCCATATACTGCCCTGAACACTCGCTCAAAATGTGTAATACTCTTATAACCAACAAATTGGGCTATCTCAGTTATAGTCAAGTTAGGTTTTTTAAGTAGTTCAGCGGCATTCTTGACCCTGATGCTGTTTAGATATGATATGAAACTTTGTCCGAACCTCTCTTTGAATGTCCTGCAGAATCCAAACCTGCTCATGCAAGCCATACCCGCAACTTTATCAAGCGTCAGCTCTTTCATGTACTTTTCTTCTAAATATGCTGCTACACCATCTAATACAAATTCTTCTCTGCTTTCTAACCCTTCTAAATTTTTATTGGCCTCCATATTCCCGAGTATCTCTGATAATCTCTTCCTGAGATAAGCAAGTTTTAGGGGCTTCTTTATGTAATCTGCTACCTCTGTCCTGATCGCCCTTAGCACCACGTTTTCGTTACTATAGGCTGTCATTATTATTGCAGGCAGTTCCGGCTTGACCTCCCTGATTGCTTTTAGTACCTCAAATCCATCGCTATCTGACAGAATATAGTCAATAAGGGCAAGGTCTATAGGGTAGCTAAATAGCTTAATGGCCTCTGAATACCCTGATGCCTCTAATATATTATATTCCCTTTTAAGGGCGTCTTTTATTATCTCCCTCACGACCGTATCATCTTCTACCAGAAGTATGGTTTTCTTATTCATAGGCTTTTTCCCCAAAAGATAGAGGTATAGTTATAGATATAAGTATTCTAACAAAATTTTTCAACATATTATGCAGATTTTACTATTTAGAGTCTGTTTATAAATGCCACTTTCAACTCAAGTGCATCATTCCCGTGAAAACGGGAATCCAGTGTTTTCAAGAGGTTCTGGATCCCCTCTATGAGTCGTAGACCGGTCAAGTTTACCCGCCTCTGGCGGCGCCGAAGGCGACCAGGGCCGGAGGATGACGAAACATGAGTTTATAAACAGACTCTATTTAAAGGGACAAGGGCACGCAGTTTTAAACAGTTTTTCTGATTCAGGATGGTTTGTCGATCAGAGATATTATGGAGTCAGCATCTTTATAGCCGGGTATGATACCGCCGCCGGGAAGAATGATCGCGGGGGTTCCTCTTAAACCAAGTCTTTCGCCAAGTTTTAAGTTTTCATCCACCTCTGAGGTTTTACATTTTGCCTCTGGCAGGCTTTTCCCTGCAAAGCTATCCTCAAGAAGGTTTAGAGACTTCTCACAGACTATCGCCATCGATTTTTCATATGCCTTCGGATGTAATTTTACTAATGGAAGCAGTTTTATATAAAAGGCGATGTCTTTCCTCTTTTCCAAGACCTTTTTAATTTCCTGGTGAAGCTTCCCGCAATAAGGACATTCAGGGTCGGTAAAAATAATCACCTTTTTTGAAGCATCTTTATCGCCCATTAACAGGGCATTATCAAGAGGTATCTGTGATATGTCAACCTTATTGAGATTAAAGAGCCTTTCCCCTGTGAGGTTTGTCTTTGTTGCGATGTCAAATATGGAACCTGATACAATGTATTTATTTGAAAAATCAATATAAACTACTCCCTTCTGCCCCTTTGTTTCAATTGCGACCTCCCATAAACCTTTAAGCGGAGCCGGACGCACCTCGATAATCTTCACATCAGGGATGCCTTCCTTAATCAAATTCAACATCTCATCTTTCGTTGTCTGATGGCACGTTGTGCAATCATGATCGCATTTGTCAATACTGTGTGTATTACGAATAAAAAGAAGACCGGTGATGGAGATTGCAACAAAAAGGATTAATATAAATTTTCGCATGACTTGTTTTATAACATACTTTTCTGGTTATGTCAATCAGAGTTCCTTCAGATTCTCTGCCCGATAGTGAGTAATCAGGCTCTCTATTATTCCGTCAATATCCCCCTCAAGCACTTGCTCGAGTTTATGAAGTGTAAGCCCGATCCTGTGGTCAGTAACACGATTCTGGGGGAAGTTATATGTCCTTATCCTTTCGCTTCTGTCGCCTGTCCCTATCTGTGATTTCCTCTCTAATGCCCTCTCTTTCCCGAGCTTTTCCATCTCAATCTCATAAAGCCTTGAGCGCAGAACCTTCATAGCCTTCTCTTTATTTTTAATCTGTGAGCGTTCATCCTGACACTGCACAACATGCCCTGTAGGTATATGGACAATCCTTACAGCAGAATAGGTTGTATTAACACCCTGGCCACCTGGTCCCGAGGCACAGAAAGTATCTACTCTCAGGTCTTTTTCATCAATCTTAATATCAACATCCTCTGCCTCAGGAAGCACGGCGACTGTTGCTGCAGATGTATGAATTCTTCCGGACGCCTCTGTAACAGGTACGCGCTGGACCCTGTGCACACCGCTTTCATACTTAAGTCTGCTGTATGCGCCTTTTCCCTGTATAGATACAATTACTTCCTTGATGCCTCCAAGTCCTGTGGAATTCAGGTCTATCATCTCTGCCTTCCATCTCTTATACTCGGCATATTTCAGATACATCCTGAACAGATTTGAGGCGAACAAGGCAGCCTCTTCGCCTCCGGTCCCTGCCCTTATCTCGAGTATCACATTTTTCTCATCACGGGGGTCTTTCGGAAGAAGCATGATCTTAAGCTCTTCTTCTATCTTCGGCTTCTTTTCTTTTAGTCCGTCAATTTCTGATTGTGCAAGCTCACGCAGGTCCACGTCGCCATCTTCTAAAAGTTCCTCAGTTTCTTCGATATCAGAAAGTAACTTTGTGTATTCTCGAATCTTATCGACAAGCGGCTGTAGTTCTGCCTGTTCTTTTGAGTACCTCTGAAGTTCCATCGGGTTTGATAGCACCTCCCGGTCCATCAGTAGTCTCATCAACTCTTCATATTTACCTTCTATTGACTTAAGCTTCTCAAACATTTGATTCCTCTATTTTCAGAACTTCTTCGAGCGCCCTGATAGCGACCTCGATTTGAGCATCGTCAGGTTCTCTTGTGGTAAGTTTCTGCAGTAGCAGGCCGGGCTGTATAAATAGATTTATTATCGGATTGTCTTTATTTTTTGCGAAGAGTTTCAAGAATTCAAAGGAAAGGCCGGCTATTACAGGGATGAGGATAAGCCTTGAGAGAAATTTATAAAAGAACGACCATTCCTGCGGGATAGATGAAAAAGTTAATATACTTATGACCATAACTATGAGGAGAAAGCTTGTACCGCAACGAGGGTGAAGAGGACTATAGCCCTTTATATTTTTTACTGTTAACTCTTTTCCATTCTCATATGCATGGATTACCTTATGTTCTGCACCATGGTACTCGAATATCCGCCTTATCTCTTTCCACATGCCTATCGAGACTATATATGTCAGGAAAAAAAATATCCTGATAATACCGTCAACAAGGTTGAATACAAATGAGCTTTTAGAAACGGATACGAATACAATTCCCAGAAGCCTCGTTGCATATAACGGCAGCAGTATGAAAAGGGCTATGCCGAGGATTACAGACAGTCCGATGGTAAAACCAATGGAAATAGGATTTAACTTTACTCCATCTTCCTCTGCGTAAGCATTGCTTGCAGAGAATTCTATAGCCCTGACGCCGATAGAGAGGGCATAATACAGGGCAATTACACCACGCACAACAGGGAGCCTTAAAACTTTTGGTAGTTCTGACAGTCCCTCTCTTTTTACGTGTATATCACCTTTTGGCCCTCTGACTGCTACTGTCCAGCCTTTTCGGCCCTTCATCATAACACCTTCAATAACTGCCTGTCCGCCTATGTTTTTCAATTGAAGACACCCTTTTTCCCGTCATTCCCGCAGTCCTTTCGCCTCGGCGAATCGCATGGGGCGATAAGCGGGAATCCGGTAAAATCAACAGCTTCTGGATTCCCCGATCCCCCCAAAAGGATCGGCAGGCAAGCAAGTCGGGGAATGACAGGTTAAATTTTCATCATCCCTTGAGTCTCTTTGAGACATATGTTTTTCATTTTATTCAAATAAATATTCAAAAAAAAGCCGTTAGTCTTAAGACCGCTGACTAACGACTTTTACCTGTAAGTTTATCTACTGCCCGGTACGGGTTGATTCTCGATTCGAGTCTTCGCTGAGAGTCGCTCGGACCGACTTTGCATACTTTCTCCTAAATTTCTCTACCCTTCCTTCGGCATCAAGAATCTTCTGTTTACCGGTAAAGAATGGATGGCACTTCGAACAGATATCAACGTGTATCTTCGGCTTTGTTGATTTTGTTATAAAAGTCTCGCCACATGCACAAATGACAGTCGCCTCATCATAAGCTGGATGAATTCCTTCCTTCAATCTGACCCTCCTGAAATTTTCAGTATATTAATAGATTTAGAGTAGTTTTGGCAATAGGACGAATTGTTGCACAAAACTTTGTACAAAATATCAAAATGGATGCTTGATTTCCCTACCTTTATCCTTTATCCTTCCTGTATGAAGAAAGAAATAGTGGATTTTCTTATCATAGGTAGTGGCATCGCCGGTCTGAGGGCTGCGATAGAACTTGCACCCCATGGCAAAGTCCTTGTAGTCACTAAAGACAGACCCGCTGAAAGCAGTACCGAGTATGCACAGGGTGGAATCGCTGTTGCTTTGAGCGATGAGGATGAGGTAGGCATTCATTTTGAAGACACATTGAAGGCAGGCGATGGCCTCTGCAGTGAAGACGCCGTAAAGATACTTGTTGGCGAGGGACCTGAAAGGATACTTGAACTCATATCATGGGGCGCTGAGTTTGATAAAGAGGGGATAAAACTGGATTTTACAATGGAGGCAGCCCATTCGAGGAAAAGAATACTCCATGCCCATGGAGATTCGACAGGTAAAGAACTTGAGAGGGTACTTCTAAAGAAGGTACGCTCATTTCCGTCGGTCAAGAAATATCCATTTGCCTTTACCAAAGACCTGATTGTAAGAGACAGAGAATGTCACGGGGCATACATAGTTAGGGAAAAAGAGATAACAGCGCTATTTGCAAAAACAACAATTCTCGCTACAGGAGGCGCAGGCCAGATTTTTTCAAGAACAACAAACCCTGCTGTGGCAACCGGAGACGGTATAGCCATTGCGTACAGGGCAGGTGCCATCCTTGAAGATATGGAATTTGTGCAATTTCATCCCACTGTCCTCTTTGCTCCGTCTGCTCCTCAGTTTTTATTAAGTGAAGCAATGAGGGGTGAAGGGGCAATTTTAAGGAATATTAATAACGAACTATTTATGAAGAACTATCACCCTGATGCAGAGCTTGCACCCAGAGACGTGGTTTCAAGGGCAATTAGATCACAGATGGTCAGAACATCAAGTAACCATGTTTATTTAGACCTTACCCATCTAAATGCAGAATTTATAAAGAGGAGGTTCCCAAGGATTTATACCACATGCCTTCAATATAATGTAGATATTACAAAAGAGTTCATCCCTGTTTCTCCGGCAGCTCATTATATCATGGGAGGGGTGAAGACAGACACAGAGGGGGCCACAAGCGTCAAAGGACTATATGCAGCGGGTGAGGTCGCATGCACAGGGGTGCATGGTGCAAACAGACTTGCATCAAATAGCCTCTTGGAAGGCCTTGTTTTTGGTGCAAGGGCAGGCAGGGCAGCCTTAAAGTATAGCTCAGAAGTGCGGAAGGGCAGAAGTCTGAAAATAAAAAGTTTTATCCTTCCTGCCGAACTTCCGAACCTCCGAACCTCCGAACTCGAAGAAATAAGAACTACCCTGAGGAGACTTATGTGGGACAGGGTCGGGATAATAAGATGTGAAGAGTCTCTCCATGAGGCAGGGGATAAACTTGAGAGGTGGTTATTCATCCTAAATAAGACCTTTTTAATCAGACGCGAACTTGAACTCAAAAATATGCTCACAGTATCGAAATTGACTACAGAGGCAGCCATTTTGAGAAAGGGAAGCGTTGGCGCCCATTACAGATCTGATTTTCCGCAAAGGGGTGAAGGGTGGCAGAGGCATATAACATTTAAGAAGGAAGATAAGTAATCCTCCCCCGCCCCCTTTTCCGCACTCAGGCGGATTCGCCGAGGCGAAAGAAAAGGGGGGCAGGGGGGATTTGAAAGGATTCTCAGGTGGTTAATAGAAAGGCAAAGATAGTTTGTACAATCGGGCCGTCATCAGCCGACAGAGAGATGATTTTCTCTCTTATAAAAAACGGGATGGATGTTGCTCGGTTAAATTTTTCCCACGGTGACTACGCTACCCACAAAAGGGCCATAAAATTTATACGGGATGGTTCAAGGAGATACAACAAGCCTGTAGCAATACTTCAGGACCTTCAAGGGATAAAGATCAGGGTTGGACTTATTGAGGGCGGGGCAGTCGAATTAAAAAAGGGCAGGACACTTCTCTTGATGTCCGGAGAGGGTACCGGAAATCAAGAGAAGTTATTCATCTCTTACCCCGCGCTTCTGAAGGATGCAAAGAGGGGAGACAGGGTTCTGCTCGATGATGGGTTGATTCAGTTGTCTGTTCTTGGTAGGGCAGGTGGTGCCTTGAGAGCAAGGGTGGTTGAAGGCGGAATGTTAAAAGACAGAAAAGGCGTCAATCTTCCCGGTGTAAATATATCCGTTAAATCATTTACAGAAAAGGATGAAAAAGACTTGTTGCTCGGGATAAGTATGGGAGTGGATTATGTGGCAATATCCTTTGTGCGGGATGCAAATGATGTTAGAAAAGTTAAGAATTGGCTTAAGAAAAAGAAGCAGCAGATACCTGTCATTGCAAAAATAGAAAAATTAGAAGCGTTGAACAACATTGGAGAAATCCTATCTGAGGCTGATGGAATAATGGTTGCAAGGGGAGACCTGGGGGTTGAAATCCCGTCTGAGGAGGTTCCTTTAATACAGAAGGCATTAATTGATAGTGCAAATAAAAAAGGAAAGATTGTAATCACTGCAACACAGATGCTTGAGTCCATGACCGAGCATCTGAGGCCGACAAGGGCTGAGACAACTGATGTTGCTAACGCAGTACTTGATGGAACGGACGCTCTGATGCTTTCTGCAGAAACAGCAATTGGAAGATATCCTGTTGATGCTATAAAAATGATGGACAAAATTATAAAACACACAGAGTTAATAAAGGAAGGTGAACCTTCTTATATTCGTGGGAATACATTTGCAGAGGCGACAGCAGATGCAGCGTGCGGGGCTGCAGAGGATGTTAAGGCAAAGGTAATTGTTGCTTTTACACGGTCAGGGTCTACAGCCAGACTTGTGTCAAAGTTCAGACCCGGGATCCCAATAATTGCTTATACACCCGATAAAAAAATAAAAAACAGGATGTGTTTTTACTGGGGTGTCACCCCAAAAATTATGAGGCTACTCGCTACCACCGATGAGATGATCATAGAGGTGGAAAAGTCCCTTGTCAAGGAACGTATTGTAAAGAAAGGTGACAGGATTGTAATCATTTCAAGTTCTCCTCTTTCAACACTCGGAAAAACGAACTTCATGAAGCTACACAGGATAGGGGAATAGGGTTAACAGTCATTATAAGTTATATTTCTTAATAATTGCCTCATAGACGATTTTATGTCCAAGTTGAGAAAAGTGCATCGGATCATTAAATAGGTAAAGTGATGTGGATTCCATGTTTTTTTCTTTTAAATATCGTGAGAAATATTCATGGATATCTATTAAATCAACATCATTCTCTAAAAAACATTCTCTGATAATATTTTGTGGATAAAGATTATTTTCTTTCAGTTCTCGTAATTGGTACTCATAAGGTAAAAGCAGCAGGGTAAAAGAGATATTATTCTTTTCAAGCACTTTTTTAATATTATAGATTAACTTTAATCTCAAATGTACGTATTCTTTATCTCTGTACTGGGCGATATCGGCATAGAAGTAACCTTTACTAGTATCACTGGCAACACTCTTCGCAAAGAGATGCAGTTTAGAGTGACTTTTCAGATAATTATTAAAATTAATATATTCATTTATATGTTTTAATAATCGGCTAATAAAATTATACCTTAAATTCCAATCTTCTTGAGCAGGCAGAATTTTAATATTTCTTTTGCTTGCTTCAATTATGTCATTAAGGCAAAATCCTAAAATTACATGTTGAATATTAAATCTTTCTTTATTTGGTAATACAAACAAATTGACTACGTTTTGATAATCTTCCAATGAATACCCGGTAACGGCTGTGTTGAATACCCTGTATTGATTTAATCTTTGCTTCAAAAGCTCCGGGAAAATGTGTTCTGCTTTTATTCCTACTCCAAATGTAACAGAGTCGCCGATTAGTATGATAGACCGCATATTTTCAACGTTTTGATGATTATCCTGATAGTTTGGATTAATTCGGAAACCGTAGTTATCGGTAAATACCTCAGTCCCAAATGATATTGCATTACCATTCTTTACATGTCCGGGGCTGTCTCCAAATGCATGAGCGGCGAATAATTTGCGGCTCGTACCCTGTAGGTTTATCTCACTGAAAAATAGTCTCGTCAATAACTCGCCAATCATCAATGTTACTAAAACCCCGATTATAGTGATTGAGATAAGGGTCTTTTTAGGATTTTTTTCGAACCAGCTCTTTCGGTTTCTGTCAATGCGCAAAGAAGAATTATTTTTTTTCTGCCGTACAAATTTAGTCCGATTCATAATCTTGTTTCCAATGGTGCAAATGGACGGAATGATCAAGGCGTTTTTATGTCATATGCCTTGATTTTTCTGTGGAGGTTGCTCCGTTCAACATCGAGAACCTCTGCTGTTTTTGAGATGTTCCAGTTGTTTTCCTCAAGCTTTTTTGTAATGAAATCTCTTTCAAATGATTCTCTTGCCTCCCGCAGGATTTTAAAGGAAAAATAGTCTGAGCGGGCCGGCTCTCCTATAACAAGGTTTTTAGGTGTTATAATATTTGACGGGGTCATTATAACAAGCCTTTCTATTACGTTCCTGAGTTCCCTGATATTTCCAGGCCAGTCGTAAGCCTCAAGCATCTTTAATCCCTCGGGGGTTATCTTCTTCGGCTTCTGCCTGTACTCTGCAGCAAAATACTCGAGGAAATACCCAACGAGTTCTGGTATGTCTTCTTTTTTTTCCCTCAATGGAGGGACAATTATCGGGATGACATTAAGCCTGAATAGCAGATCTTCCCTGAAAGTACCCTTCCTCACCTCCTCTGTAAGGTCTTTGTTCGTAGCTGAAATGATCCTCACATCCACCTTTATATTCCTGCTGCCTCCAACACGTTGAAACTCCTGAGTCTCTATAACTCTAAGTACCTTTGACTGAGTAGAGAGCGACATATCGGCAACCTCATCAAGAAATAACGTGCCTTCATCTGCAAGTTCAAATTTACCTTTCTTTTTTTCAAATGCACCCGTAAAAGAACCCTTTTCATGGCCGAGCAGTTCACTCTCTATAAGTTCCTGCGGTATTGCAGCGCAGTTCACCTCAATAAAGGGTTTGCCGGCCCTTTTACTATTTTCGTGGAGCAGACGCGCAACAAGCTCTTTGCCTGAACCACTCTCTCCCAGTATCAATACCCTGCTATTACTCTGTGCAGCCATTTCTGTCTGCTCTCTGAGTTGTCTCATTCTTTGAGAATTGCCGATAAGTCTCCATTTGTTTATCAAATCCTGCTTGAGGGCTTTATATTCCGTCTCGAGGGTTTTTCTTTCAAGAGCTCTTTTTGCAGCAAGTAAAACTCTTTCAAGGGAAAGGGGTTTCTCGAGAAAGTCATAAGCCCCCATCCTTGTTGCCTTTACAGCTAATTCTATATTTCCATGACCTGAGATCATGATTACGGGAAGGTCTGGTTTTAGACCTTTAATTTCCTTAAGGGTTTGAATGCCGTCAACGCCTGGAAGCCATATATCAAGCAATATCAAATCAGGGCTTTGCTCCTGCTCCTTTAGAATCCTTAGTGCATCTTCACCGGAACTTGATGTAAGGACATCATATCCCTCGTCCTCGAATATACCCGAGAGGCTTTCAAGGATTCCCTCTTCATCATCAACTATAAGCACGACGAATCCTGTCATTTAAGTCTCCTTATTTATAGTCTGTCCATAAACTAACTTTTGCTCTCTGTCATTCCGGCAGTCCTCAAGCCGGAATCCAGTGTTTTCAAAAGGTTCTGGATTCCTGCCTCCGCAGGAATGACAAAAAACCTGACTTTATGGATAGACACTATTTATAGCTAAATAGCAACGTCCTTTATAGGAATCTCTATTGTAAAAACAGTACCATTGGGTTTATTGTCGCTGACCCGTATGTAGCCTCGATGCTCTGCAATGATCCTGTTCGCTATTGAGAGGCCAAGACCGGTGCCATCTTTTCTGGTCGAGAAATATGGAAGAAGTAATTTATCTTTGTCCTCATCTTTTATGCCCGGCCCGTTATCTGCAATTTCTATATATGCCCTGTTGGATGGTATATCAAACTTAATTGTAACATCAATCCTGCCGTTGTTAGCCACTGCCTGCATCGCGTTATCAAATATATTTATCATAACCCTTCTAAACTGTTCTCCATCAAGTTCCACCATGGGAGAATTATCCGGCATTGATACATTTATCTCTACACCTTTATAACCTTTATACAGATTAAACACTTCATCTATTATTGTAGAAATATACGTTGGAGTTTTATTTATTTCGGGCATCTTACCGAATCTCGAAAACTCGTCAACAAGTCTCTTCAGGCTGTCCACTTCCTTTACTATGGTTTTTGCGGATCTGTGCAAGACCTGGTCAAAATCAGTATCTTTGCGATCCCATTTCCTGATCATTCGTTCCGTCGAGAGTTTAATAGGCGTGAGAGGGTTTTTTATTTCATGTGCGACTTTTCTTGCCATCTCCTGCCATGTAAGTGCTTTTTCAGCCTCTATTATTTCTGTAAGGTCATCAAAGACTACGAGAAGACCTATATATTTCTGAGAATCTCTGAGACTTGTTATGAAGACGCTGAGTATTCTTTTCCTGTCACCAATGATTGCCTTAACCTCTTTTTTGACAGGCCTGAATTCTTTTCCCTCTATTCCCGTAACAAGATTTTGAAGCTCTTCCGATCTTATCTTTTCCACAATACCTTTGTAACTTTTATTTATAAATTCTTCTGATTTTATATTAAGTATCGAACACGCAGCATCATTTATCATGGATATATTCCCCGTTGTATCAAGCATAATAACGCCTGAATTTATATTGCCGAGGATATTTTCCATATATAGTCTCTGTTCCTCAGATTTATGATATGCAGACTTTAAATTTTCCTCACTATCTTTTAATTTCTTAACCATGTTGTTAAATGAGTTTACAAGGGTTCCTATCTCGTCCTCCCTGTTCGTCTCGACTTTTATGTCAAGGTCACCTGTGGCAACCCGCTCTGTTGCCTGTGCCAGGTTTTGTATGGGGTCTGTTATACCCCTCGAAATCCTCAGGGCGATCCACAGGGCCATTAAAACAACTATCATGGTAAAGAACCCGAGGATCAAAAGGTAATTTATTTTTATAGGAACTTTCCATGATTCAAGCGTTAAATAATTTTCATATGCTTCCTTGATATTTTCTACATTCTCGGTAATCTTTGCGGGGATTAAGGATTCGACGACTATTATTCCTATTTGTTTGCCTTCTTTGTATTCCGGCGCAACCGCTCTAACAGTATCTTCTTTTTCACCTGATATAACTTCAACATCTGCCTTGCCCTCAAATGCAGACCTCATTGTTTCAGTAGCGTCTTTTGGCATTTCGGTAAGATGTTTGACATTATAATTGCCCCCCGTTGTTTTGCCTGCAGATAATGCCTCTGCGTAATCGAGTGCTTTTTGTCTTTCAATCTCATAGATAGATTTCGCAATTTCTATTGAGCGGTCTAAGGGCTGTCTTAATTCAGGAGCGAACCATCGTTCTATATAATTTGTAATAAGACCACTGGATACAAAAAATAATGAGGCGGCAGGAATTGAAGTCAGTACGACAAGTATTACTACAAATTTTGTTTTAAATTTATATCCGAGGACTCTATTCCTCCTATCAATGTAAAGTCTTACAAGGCTTTTGCTTACGAAAAACATCAAGGTTATTAGTGCGATGATTGTCAGATTTAACAGCAAAAGGAGGACGATTTTTGTTAAAAATGGTACAGACTTGAGTCCCATGTAATGAAATTCGACACCAAAGGAAAGAATTACTAACAGAAGTGTAATTACCAGAAATATACTGAAACGGATATTCTTCATTTAACTGTACCTACGTTAAAAAAAGGAGAGTCATTTTTAATCTTAAACTCATTTTCAGATATAGGAATAATAAAGAAGTCTCTTATTACAAGCGGCAACTTCCTTATTTTAGACTCAACAGTTACCCTGATAAAATATACCCCTGGTTCGAGTTCCCGTGTGTTCGCGAGCTTCAGGTTGTTGACACTCATTGCCCATCTTACCATTGATTCAAATGACTTAAACCTTTTTTCTATGAGGGTGCTTCCATCACCGGAGGTTGCAATATATTCCATTTTTACAGGATCACACTTCAGATTTCTTACAAAGATTTTGCCGACTACAAATTCATCAGGCCACATTTTCCATGTCCTGAAGATGTCTATATAAAACCTGAATTCCTTTTTTATCCCATTCCGCAACTCCCGTATGTGGTTTTCATCGAGTGAAAGGGCGGTTGTGACATGAATTTCACTGTCCTGCAACTTTACCTCTGGTCCTATTATTTCGGAAGCGCTTGAGAATGAGTTTGAAAGCAGCAGATGACAAATAATAACTAAAAAGCAGAAGATTGGTTTAACCTTATTGCCCCCCGTTATTAACCCGTTAATCATATTTTGACATTTAAGGCTTGACATCTCAATAAAAATTTATTTTCATTATAGCATAGCAAATATTGTTAGCATGTTTAAAAGGGGAGGTAGATATGGAATTAAAGGCAGTAAAGATAGATATCCCTGAGGGTTGTAATATCATCCTTGGGCAGACACATTTTATAAAGACAGCGGAGGACCTCTATGAGGTTTTAGTGACGAGCGTTCCTCAGGCAAAATTCGGCATTGCATTTACAGAAGCATCAGGGCCGTGCCTGATAAGGACGGAGGGTAACGATACCGAACTTATTGATCTCTGCATCAAGAACCTCCAGGATTTAGGCGCCGGCCACGTATTCTGCATCCTCCTTAAAAATGCCTTTCCTATCAATGTCCTCAACCAGATAAAGAACTGTCCGGAGGTGTGCAGGGTATTCTGTGCAACGGCAAATCCTGTTGAGGTGATTGTAGCAACAACATCGCTGGGTAACGGTGTGCTTGGTGTGATTGACGGGTTTTCTCCAAAAGGCGTGGAGAAGGCTGAAGATAAAGCCCATAGGAAGGAGTTTCTTAGGAAAATCGGGTATAAGCTGTAATACAATAAAGACAATGAAAACTTCTGTTCTTATAAGAAATCTTAAGAAGAAACTTCTTACAATGAGGCGTAAAGGATTATGGGAAGGAAACCTCAAGGAGATGAGAAGGAAGAGATTTGATAAAGAGATTGAATGTAAACATCAGAAGTACCATTGACCTGTTGATAGCACATATTGCCCTTGAAAATAATCTGATCC
>Ga0154888_1149_pt3 | contig 13806 bp, 12 predicted proteins | sample Rifle2008BG19ft_FD_105860 | JGI IMG/M metagenome (GOLD analysis project Ga0154888, IMG submission 105860) | Thermodesulfovibrio sp. RBG_19FT_COMBO_42_12
AGTATAACATGATTGATGAGATGATTGATGGCAGGCTTCTGGAGCCTGTGTTTAGAAAGGTGTGAAGAATGGAAGTGGATACACTCGACTTTTTTCAGACAGTATCACCGTTGCTGAATGCAAAGTTAATGAGTGAGGCTCCTGCTGAATGGGATTATGTCCTTGCAAATGCTGATTATGTGCCGGTTGCCTGTACACGCAGCATGGTTTTATATCAGTCAGCCTATATAACGGAACGTGTTGATAGTTTCGCTGACCTCTCGATGATCTTATTTCATGATGATAAACCAGTTGGGGTCTGGCCGCTGAATATGCGTTTCTTTGAGGGTGTCTGGGTGTGCGGCTCTAATGAAGGGCAAGTCTGTCCCCCGCTGTTTATTGAAAAGATTTCAGGGAAGGCACGCAAGGCATTAATAACTGGTTGTCTGAGCGTCCTTGATACAGTATGCCGGATGAACGGACAGAAGGTCTGGAAGGGAATTGAATCTATCGGCGCTAACGGTCTTGACCAATGGCATCGTAAGATTATGGAGAGGGGAGGGACTATCCAGCAGGTTTCACATGAGCTTTTTGTTGATCTCTACATGAGGCTTGAGGAGATAAGGTCAAATATCAGGAAAAGCTATAAGTCACTTTTGTCAATGGGAGACAAGCTCTGGCAAATGGCCGTACTGGATAAGGTCAGTCCTGAAGTTTTCAGCGAGTTCAGGCAGCTTCACTACCATGTTGCCGGGCGTTCCACCCGTTCAGCTGAGACCTGGAGTATGCAGGAGCAAGCGATCCATGACGGCGAAGCATTTCTGGTAGTATTAAGGGATAGTAATGGAGTTATGGTAGGTGGCGGGTTATTTCATATCTCAAAATCTGAGGGGTTGTATGCCGTGGGAGCATACAATCGTGATCTTTTTGATAAGCCGCTGGGACATGTGGTTCAGATGAAGGCTGTAGAATATATGAAGAAACGCGGTCTCAGATGGTATAAGATCGGGGAGAGGTTTTATCCGGGAGACAGTGGTTCCCCCACTGAAAAAGAACTCAGCATCTCTCATTTCAAAGAGGGGTTTGCTACCCATATGTTTTTAAGATTACATTTTGAGCTGTCTATTTAAAAAAGGGGACGTTTATGAAGATACTTTTTTTGTTTCCTGAGCATTATTTGAATATAGGAATCCCTGGTGGAATATCCATATTGGCCGCTATCCTGAAACAGCATGGTCATCAGGTAAAGGTATTTGATACTACATTTCTTAAGGTTGATCCCAACTTTGACCAGATCAGACTGCATGCCGATGTCCACGGCGGAAATAGTGAAACGGATAAGGCAGGCTTACAGCAGTTTAAGAAAACTGCATATACCATTGAGGATCTGGTCAGGAAGGATCCGGTAGTAATTTATGAGGAAGAGTTTCAGAAGATCATTGATTCCTTTTCTCCGGATCTTATCGCTGTTTCTTCGATGACCTCAACCTTCGACTTTGCAATCAGCCTTTTAAGGAAAGTCAAATACAGGGCAAAGGTACTGGTAGGCGGGATCCATCCAACCATTGCAATAGATGACTGCCTGGCCCAGAAGGAGATTGATATGGCATGTATAGGTGAGGCGGACGATGTCGTACCGGAATTATGCTGTTTGATGGATGGGGACAGAGATTATACTAATGTCAGATCAATGTGCTTTAAGATGCCTGATGGGAGCATCAAGAGAAATCCTCCTGCTCCAAGGGTTAATCTGAACGCACTGCCCTGTCCTGACTGGGGCCTATTTGATGAAAGACATCTTTTCAGACCCTTTGAAGGGGAGATATTCAGAGGCTCATTCTATATTCAATCAAGGGGATGTCCGCTGCAATGTACCTACTGTATCAATTCGACTGTAGCAAAGATGACTCAAGGGGTACAGGGTTATTTCAGGATCCAGAAACCGTCCGTAACCCTGTCCCATCTTAAGGAATTAAAGGAAAAATATCATGTGACATGGTTGAAGTTTGCTGATGACAGTTTTCTTCTCCCGCCGGTTGAACACCTTCTTGAACTTGGTGAGGGATTAAAAGAACTTGGGATAAAGTTTGGTTGTTCCGTTATGCCTAATACCATTACTGAGGAAAAGGTCAGGATTGCTAAAGAGATAGGGTGCGTTGCCATGAGTGTAGGGGTGGAGAGCGGCAACGCGGGTATCAGAAGAATGATAAAGAGGATGTATGACGACGAAAAACTTGTAAAAAGCCTGAAGATAATACAGGATTATGGAATCAAGTTGTCTACGTTCAATATCATCGGCTTTCCGGGAGAGACGAGGGAGAACGTATTTGAGACGATTAACCTTAACCGGCGTATAGGAACCAGTACCTGCAATGTTTATATCCTATTTCCCTATCCGGGAACCCCGATCCAGAAAGAGTTCAATATCCCCGTCCGGGGTGATGACGGAAAGATAATGCCGGTATCGAAGGCGAAGGAATTAGGCCTGTCCAGGATGTCCCCTGATGAACTGGAAGGACTTCAGAATACCTTTAACCTCTATCTAAACCTTCCGGAGGCACTCTGGCCGGTTATTAAAATGGCAGAGGCGAATTCAGGGTCAGGCCCTTCTATCCTCGGTATACTTCGCCGCTTTTCAACGGCGATGATATCGGGAGATGAGTTTGATATGAGATCAATCATGGAAATTACAATTGCTCATCCATATATACAGTATGATGAAAGTGACTTCAGTGTGCCTGTAATATTGTTGGATATATTTGATTTGCCTTTGAGTATTGATGATTTCAAAGTAGTTATGGAATCACTCTATACGTATGATGAATCAAGATATGTTAATTCAAGAAATGAGTAAAAGTATGAAAGTTGTTATCCTCACAGAAGGAGGCATAGCAAAAGGGGCCGGGCATATCACGAGGTGCACTTCTCTATATCAGGCATTTGAGGAAAAGGATATCTCCACGGAATTCATCGTCAATGGAGATGAAACAGTCGCTGACTTACTAAGAGATAAGAAATGTAAAGTCTTTAACTGGCTGAAGGAAAGGGAAGAGTTGTTCGGTCTGATAAATGATGCTGATATTGTAATAACAGACTCTTATCTTGCTGATTATGGATTTTATGAAAGGATTTCAGAAATGGTGAGTGTCCCTGTTTATATAGATGATACCATGAGGATTGATTATCCGGAAGGTATTGTCATCAATGGCAGCTTAGGTGCAGAGGATCTGGGCTATAAGGGAAAAGAGGATGTGATTCACCTGCTCGGCACCCGGTATTTCCCCTTGAGAAGAGAGTTCCGGAATGTGCCGGAAAAAGAGATTAGGGAAGGCATAGAGAGTGTGATGGTAACATTTGGCGGCGATGATATGATGGCAATGACTTCAAAGATTTTAAGATTATTGGTTGAAAACTATCCCGAACTTTCAAAATATATTGTAATAGGAAAAGGATTCACAAACATAAGTAAGATTGAAAGAATAAGAGATAAACGAACGAATCTGATATGTTCCCCTGATGCAGAAGGGATGAAGAAGATAATGCTTGAATCTGATATTGCTATATGTGGTGGCGGGCAGACATTATATGAACTTGCGAGGGTGGGTACACCCGCGATAGCTGTGGCAGTAGCTGATAATCAGATGAACAATGTGATTGGATGGAGGAAGACAGGATTTATCGAGTATGCAGGGTGGTGGGAGGATGAAGGTCTGTTAAATAATATTACACAGAGTTTAAATAATTTAAAGGATGCAGGCTTAAGAAGGGATAAGTCTGAGACCGGCAGAAAAATGGTTGATGGGTTTGGTGCGGAAAGAATATCGAAATATTTGACAAGGAAATATATTGAAAAGGATCTTGTTTTAAGAAAGGCAGATATGCAGGATATGTATACTGTTTACGAATTAGCCAACGAACCAGGGGTCCGGCAAAATTCCTTTAACGAAGAAACTATAGAGTTAGCAGGTCACAAAAAGTGGTTTACTGATCGGGTGCGAGATGAGAAGTGCCTTTTTTTAGTGGCAGAGGTGTTTGGTGATTTAATCGGGCAGATCAGATTTGATATCAGCAGGGGAGAAGCGGTAGTTAGTATCAGTATGCTGAGTGGGTATAGAGGACTTGGCCTTGGGAGAGCTGTTATGCAAAGGGCTTTAGATCTTTTTAGGTTAAGATATCCTGATGTTCAGAGGATTAAGGCTTATATAAAGAAAGGAAATATCTCGTCTGTAAATTATTTTAAGGGGGCCGGATACCAATTTGTAAAAAAGATGATCATAAACAATCATGATGCATTTGAATACATATATCAAATTAATGAGGAGCTGAGTGGAGTTTAATATAGGAAATATAACAATAGGGAATAACCATCCAGTCTTTGTAATTGCTGAGTTGTCAGCAAACCATCTGCAGAAATATGACCTGGCATTAGATACGATCAAGGCCATCAAAGAATCCGGAGCCGATGCTGTAAAATTACAGACATACACACCAGATACAATGACGATTGATTGTGATAACAGCTACTTCCAAATTAAGCAGGGTACTATATGGGATGGGAAAACACTGTATGAACTGTATAAAGAGGCATACACGCCCTGGGAATGGCATTCAAAGTTGAAAGAGGTGGCTGAGGATCTGGGGCTTATATTATTTTCCTCCCCATTTGATAAAACAGCAGTGGATTTTCTCGAAGGTATCAACGTCCCTGCTTATAAAGTGGCATCTTTTGAAATCACAGACATACCACTTATAGAATATATTGCATCAAAAGGAAGACCCGTCATTATCTCCACAGGAATAGCCACTCTTAGTGATATAGAGGAGGCTATTAATGCCTGCAGGAGAATGGGTAATAACCAGATTGCACTTCTGAAATGCACATCCGCGTATCCGGCGCCATTGGAAGAAATGAATTTAATGACTATTCCAAATCTGGCTGAGACATTTAAGACGATTGTCGGTTTATCAGACCATACATTAGGAGTTTCAGTCCCTGTAGCATCTGTTGCATTGGGGGGAAGGATCATAGAGAAGCACTTCATCCTGGATAGAGGGTTGGGTGGACCGGACGCGGCCTTTTCTTTGGAGCCTTTGGAGTTTAGGGCAATGGTAAAGGGGGTAAGAGAAGTTGAAGCGGCAATTGGAGAGGTTAATTATCAACTGTCTGAAAAGGTAGAGAGGGGGAGAGAGTTTTCCCGTTCCCTCTTTGTCGTTAAGGATATGAAAAAGGGAGAAATCCTGGCGAATGAAAATATAAGGTCAATAAGGCCGGGGTATGGCCTGCATCCAAAGTTGTTGGATGATGTATTAGGGAAAATGGTCAATAGGGATATTAAAAAAGGAACACCGTTAAGCTGGACAATCATAGGAGAATAAATAAACATGGATGATACCACATATATAGCCAATTACAATTATGCACTGTCATATTTGAAGCTGAACCAAAAAGAAGCTGCTATTGAGGCATTGAAAAGGGCATTATCTCAAATCCCCTCCAAAGAAAAGCATGGGGATAATGTCATATATTTAAGCATACTGTCTACACTCGCTTTCCTTGTTATAGAAAGTAAGGATTTTACCAGTGTAGCCCAATATGTTGAAGAGGGACTTGCGGTTAATAAGAATCATGCAGACCTCCTGTTTATGAAATCATTACTGTTATTGGACATGAGACGATTCGATGAGGTGTTGGAATCCATCGTCCACTATTTATTGTCACTCGAAGAAATGGATAGCGAAAGGTTCCATTATAAGTATGCCCACGAAGGCGCCCTGAACGAGGTTTATAACAACATCCTACCTACCGCTTGTAAATACGCCTTCGAATTTTCCAGGATCAAGGAAATAACCGAACAGCTCTGCAAGGTTACTCAGAGTGAACGTTTCAAAAAGGCATTTGAAGTAATGGGTAAGACTGACAGAGTAAGGGTTGAAGGGGAAAATTGATGAAAAAGTTGTTGTTTCCAATAAGTGAGAGGGATTATTTTACCACCATGGGAAGGATTAGTTATTTAATAAGAGACCTCTCAAAGGCCTTTGCAGTTGAGCTTCTGACTATTTCAAAAGATGTCTATGATGATGTGAATAATAAGATAGGCGGCGGTGATTTCCCAAACATGCATGTCACATTTACTGAATCCAAATACCTGCCAACCACCTATGATTTCAGGAATGATCTGTGCAAGATATTTGTCAAATATACCCATGATATATTCATACCTGGCACGGATTTAAAGATATGGAAGACCACTGCCTTTGATGATTTCTGGGGACATATTACAGGTTGCTCATTTCCGGAAATTACAAAGATTGACGCAGATATGGTACTGATGCCCCTCATGTCCCATGACGATAGCCCCACTGAAGAGACCGATGTCTTTTATACTACGATCATCTCAATGGCCCGGGAGGCCGGAATAAAGACAGCAGGGTATCAGATTTATCCTGTTTTTAACACGAATAAGCTGATGCCGAGATTAATGGACGCTATTATCGTGAAAAGCGAATATGAGAGACAATACTATATTAAGACAGGTATTGCGCCGGAGAAATTACATTTATTGACGGATACTAAGGATATCTACTCCATTAATACCATTGAGGACACATATAAAAATAAGATATACAATTCTCAGATAGAAATTGGCCATAATGAACTCGGCATAGTGGTTGTTAACCATGGAAGATTCAGACCGCAGTTAAAGGAAATATTCAGGGTATTAAAAGAGACAGGGATCCCTATTGTATTATCTCTTGTAAAACGTGACTTTACCATTCGGGACCTGAAAGAAGATGTGATCATAGAGGGTGTCTTTATCGAAGACATCAAGAAGATCAACTGCAGGTTTTATTTAGTGGAAACCCAGAGCCTTGTTCCGGTTGTCATGATATCAGACATCGTTATTTCACCTACATATGTAACGCCTCTCGAATTTGCTACTCAATATGGAAAGGAGGCACTGGTTTATAATCCTTTTTATGCCCCAATGCCTGATGTGAATGGAATCACCTTTATCAATAATCTTGATGACTTGATGCTGTCTGTCAAAAAGGCATATTCCGCAAAGCAGGACACTGTCGGCCTGACCGGGATAATAAACTCTATATTGTGAGGAAATAGTAATGAGCTTGAAAGGAAAAAAGATAGCCTGTTTTCTGGCGCTTCCCCATCATACCAGATTTTTTCTTCCCCTCAGGGACGAAATAAATAAAGAGGGGGGGGAACTCCTGTTTATTATACCATTGGAGGAATATCCGTATGAACTCGATTTAAAGAAGCGGGGCCTGTCATTTCGATATTTTACGGATTATATGACAGAGGAGGTAAGGGATAAAATCAACGCCTCAACATTAGAGTTATTCGACAAGTGGTCACAAATCTGTTTTAAGTGGGAAGGTTTTAGCCGTTGGCCTTTGTTTAAACAGACGTGGCTCTTTAATGAACTGGTAGAAGAATATTATTGCATGGAGGAATTCATCAAAGTGGAACGGCCTGACATGTTTATCGCCCACCATGAATGTGCCCGCTGGGGGAAGATTATAGGTCACCTCTGTTTAAAGGGCAAGATACCCTTTGTCACCTTTCAAGAGGGTGATTATTATGCAAGTACATTGGGCAACGCGATGCATACCGAATTTTCTACTGCCGATCTGCTATGGGGGAATGTGACCAAGAGACGTCTGGCTGGTTATCAGTGTTCTGTAGATAAGATGTTCCCTATAGGAAACACACATATTGACAGCGCTCTTCAGGAGTATGCCGACCCTGAGATGATAACAAATATTAAAAAAGACCTTGGTTTAGAACCACACAAGAAGGTGATCCTATTTTTAGTGGGGATTAAATATGGGGGACTCCACCAGAGAGATATATGGCAATCCCTGATGCAAGGTTTTAATAGCCTGGATAAAGAGACGGCCTTTATATTTAAATGGCATCCCAATGTATATAAGAAAACGGTAGATAACATCAGGGAGACATTCAAGGAGCTATATCCCTCTGCCATGCTTTTGGACACTTATGACCCTTATCGTTTGATCGCCATCTCGGATTACTGTGTCACCCTCGGACAGACAACGCTTACGATTGAGGCGATCGCATTTGGCAAACCTATTTTCTCTATCCCGGATCCTGATACTACGGATGATTACTATGCTAATATGGGGGTTGCCCAGTCAGTCTATCCCCTCGGCAATTGGTCAAGCCTTTTTCATACCATGAAAGACGGACCGCCCGCTGTTATACAGGCCAATGTCAATCATTTCCTTACAGACAATTTTTATAGACTCGACGGCAAGACTGTTGAAAGGGCTATCGGGGTGATGAGTTATATTATGGATGTTAGGGGAACGACGCGAAAAGGCGCCACAATGAGGCATAAAGAATCTGTAGCGGGCAGGGTCAGTTTTATCATCCCTTCCGGAAACGATGCTGAGGCGCTCCTTGCCACGCTTACGTCCCTTTCACAGAATGTTAAATACCTTGACTGGGAGGTTATTGTAGTAGTGAATGATGAGAGTATGCATGGGATACTTTCCGGTGTCTCAGGTGATCTGAAAATTACCGGGGCAGAAGGTCCCCTCGCAAATCTATACAATACAGGCGCAGATATTTCATCAGGAGAATATCTTATCTTCCTGAGACCAGGCATAATTTACTTTAAAGATGGAGGTGGCCTAAATGTCATGAAAGATGGAGTGACAGGCATACCAATAAAGAATCCGGATATGACCCCTTACTGTCTTGGGATTGGATTTGATTATAATGGCGCTCCCTATAAGATCACTGATGAATTAATAAAGGCGCAGGCCGTAGGGGGAGGTTTACTTGGGGTGAGCCGGCGTATTCTTGACTCCGTAGGTGGTTTTGATGAGGATGTTGCCAATCACTTGATTGAACCTGATATATGTCTTAAGGCTAAAGACCTGAATGTTCCCATAAGATATAGTCCTGATGGCCTTGCTTTTAATTATAAAGAGACTTTTTTCGGAGATGATGTCACTGATGAAGATTGGAAAAACAGGATTAAATTTTTCGCCAAATGGGTCGGCGAACTTCCTAAGGATGAAGATTTCATGAATTTTGCAAGGAATTTATTGATGGTATAAGTGTCTACCCGGTCATTTTCACATGGTATCTAAAGTTAGTAAGGCTCCCTCCGATAAAATAATCACTAACAGGGAGAGATGCTTCGTTAGGGAGAAAAAGGAGGTGATGATTGCAATAATTCCTGACAGGCATTGAACCGGATAAAAAAAGGGCAGGATGCCCTGAAAAACAAGTTTAAACTTCAAGGAGGAAGAAAATGGCTCTTACAGTTAATACCAACCTTTTTTCACTTAACGCACAGAGAAATTTAAGAAAGACTGAAACACCTCTTCAAACCGCAATGCAGAGGCTGTCATCCGGGTTAAGGATCAATTCCTCTAAGGATGATGCAGCAGGCGCAGCCATTGCTACAAGGCAGCTCCGTCAGATTACCGGCTTATCCGTTGCCATGAGAAATGCCAATGAAGGTGTTTCTTTTGCACAGACCGCAGAGGGTACAATGGATGAGATGGTTAACTCACTTCAGAGGATATACGAACTTGCAGCACAATCGGCCAGTTATAACACCTCTGCGGACAGAACCTCTATGAATGAAGAGGTTTCAAAACTGATTGCCGAGCTGAACAGGGTTGTTAACCAGACAAGGTATAATGGAGAAAAGTTCCTGAATCAGGCGTACAGCATCAGTGTGCAGGTCGGGACAGAGGTCAATGAGACAATATCAATTTCGACATCTAATGTCTCGCCGGATGCCTTTGGCGCACAGACAACAAGGACCAGTTTTACTGACATCTCTGCTAACAGAGATGGGATAGCAAGCGCCGTTGCTACCATGTCGCTTCGGGCAACAGGTGGACTGGCTGCCGACGCAGCAATTGCAGGATATGATTTAGGGGATGTTATAAATTACTCAACTACGTTAAATAACAGCCTTTCGGTTATTAACCGGGTTAATGATTATACAGGTCAGACCAATGTGACCGCATTCTCATTTGGTAATGCATTTGTTGGTACAAGCACACAAAGTGGTAGTGCTGATGCTGCTGCAGCTGTAGCTGTCAACGCTGGCTATTTAACAATTAATGGAATCTCAATTGGATCAACGGCAAATGCAACTTATGGAACAGCAGCTAACATTGCCAGTGCTATGGTAACAGCCATAAACGCTAAGTCAACTTCAACTGGTGTATATGCGGTTGTATTGAGTTCTAAAGATGTTGCTGTAGAATCTGGTTACGGTATTGCACTGATAAATACAACGGGCGCTGCAATATCAGTATCTGTTGCTACCGGAAACGCCGGTACCGCCTCTGGTTTTGCCGGATTCTTTGGCACTTCAGGAGGGACTGTTTCTGCAGGGCAGAATGGACAGATTGTCTACAGCACACCGTTGGGGACTACAAGCGTTACTACAACTGCAGCAGATAATCAGTCGTTTGGAGTTAGTACCGCTGCAGCTAATGTCAGCGTATCTAACAGGCAATCCATCAATGATCTCACTGTTACCACAACGGGTAATGCAAACCTTGCGATTCTTGCAGTAAAACAGGGACTTGATACCTTGAACAGTCAAAAGGCTAAACTTGGCGCTGACCTCAACAGGTTTGAGTCAACCATAAGAAACCTGGACAATGTTCGGGAAAACATTTCTGCAGCCCGTTCGAGGACTATGGATGCTGACTTCGCTGTTGAGACGGCAAATATGACAAAGATGATGATCATGCAGCAGGCGGGTATTTCGGTTCTTGCTCAGGCGAACACACTGCCTCAGAATGTTCTGTCACTCCTAAGTGGCAGGTAGCTTATCATCAGTAAATGATGATAAGCGGCGCCCTCCCCCTGCCTTTGATTATGAGGGCAGGGGTAGGTGATTGCCCGGAGGATAAGTAAATGGACATTAAGACAACTGGCATTAGTGGGTTTCAGATAAACAAGACAGACACTGATCAGGTTTCACGGGATCCAGTTCATAAGACAAAGCCAGAAGAAACCACTGCTGACAAGGGTAATAATGTGTCTGTGCATGATATGGAGTTGCCAATCCAGAATCGAGCTGTATTTGCAATAGATAAATACAAGAATGTTACTATTCAGATATTAGATAAGAATGGTGAGGTTGTGAGGCAGATACCAGCAGAAGAATATATTGAAATGGCCAGGAAGATGAAGGAAGAGATTACGAGTATCTTTAGCGAGTGGGCTTAAAGAGTAATAATGGATTATCATTTTCAGATAATGAATAAGGAGAAATTATCTTGGCTCCAAGTCCAGTAAATGTGACCAGCTCAAACCTTGATGTCAATGGTCTGGTTGAGAAACTGATGCAGGTGGAGAGGCAGCCTTCACTGAAACTGAAACAAAAAGAGGTCAATGGTCAGGCAAAGATAAGCGCCTATGCAACAATGTTAAGCAGTGTGTCAAGCCTGAATAGTGTAGTGAGCGGACTGAAGGATGTTTCTGCTGGCAAGAGCGCCTCGTCATCGGATACATCCTTCTTTTCTGCTACTTCTGATAGTTCAGCGGTATCCGGCGCCCATACAATTAATATTTACAATATTGCGACTGCGCAGAGCATATATTCAACGACCTTTGCCGCTGAGACCAGTGAGGTTGCCGACCTTACAACCTATACAACACAGAAGCTCCGGATAAAGCTGGGCAGCACAACAAATGATGTCACTATTAACTCTTCCAACAATACCCTTTCCGGGATAAGAGATGCTATTAATGATGCAGATGCGGGTGTTACCGCGTCTATCATTAACAGCGGATACGTTATTGATTCCTCCAGTAAGGCAATAAGATTTACAGAAGGGGCAACTACTTATACCGCAACACTGACAGAGGGGACGTATACTGCTGATGCCCTTGCCTCTGAGGTCAAGAGGGCAATTGAGGCTGCAAATGGCTCCAACACATACACGGTGAGTTATGATACCGCAACAAAGAAGTTTTCAATCACCAGCAACTCTGCTAATTCGGATTCCTTAGACATCTTATGGGAAGATGCAATAACAACAGCAGAGGGTATCCTTGGATTTACAGCCGCAGACCACTCAGAGATTACAGCAGGGAACTCTACGACCAGCGACAGCGCGGTTGGATCATACAGGCTTATACTGACATCAGATTCAACAGGCATCTCAAATAGAATCATTGTTCAGGTGGATGAGGATAATGACGGGACATTTGAAGAATCAGGGGACGAGCAGGATACAACAGGTCTGTCTAACCTATCCTTTAATCCGACCTATAATTCCGACGGAACTGTCTCCGGGGGAATTGCCAATATGACCCAATCTCAGGTTGCAGTAGATGCTAAACTGAAGGTGGATAATCTTGAAATTACAAGGTCAGGTAACACGATCAGTGATGCCATCACCGGTGTCACAATAACGCTTCTTAAAGGGGATACGAGTACGTATAGCTCTGCAAGCGGCAATAAGACCCTGACCATTTCAGATGACATGAGTTCCATAACAGGAAAAGTTGCTTCCTTTGTATCCGCGTATAACACGTCAATGACGAATTTAAAAAACCTGAAAGGAGGTCAATCACAAAAAGGTGTTTTAAGCGGTGATTCCACTGTAACAACGCTGGCAGCCCTTTTAAGATCTGTTTCAATTACAAAATACAGGGATTCTGCTACGGATAACACCCTGGCATATCTCGGACTTACACACGATAAAAATGGTGTTATGACTTTTGACTCTTCTAAATTGAATAGCGCCCTCACTGCCAATTCGAGTGTGGTTACAAGTTTGTTAGATGAGATGTCCACATCAATGGAGGCATCCCTGCAGGGTTATATAAGCACAATAATACCTGCAAGAAAGGAAGGCTATCAGAAGTCAGTAAAAAGCATTCAGAAGAGTGAGGAAGATCTTGACAGGAGACTTCAAATGACAGAAGCAGCCCTCCGGAAAAAGTTCACTGCCCTTGATAGCTTATTAAGCAAGCTTCAGGGTACTAATAATTATTTGACCCAGCAGATGGATTTAACCAAGAAGATTTATGGATAATCAGAAACCAGTTTTGGAGATCATCAATGACTAACGTGACCCATGCCCTTAATGCTTATACACAGGCAAAGACATCTGCAGCTAATCCCCTTGATCTTGTAATAATGCTCTATGATGGAGCCACAGATTTCCTTAATAAGGCTTCTACAGCCATTAATATGAAAGAGACTCAGACAAAGATAAAGTATATAGATAAAACTATGTCAATCATTGAAGAACTCCTTAATTCACTCAACATAGATGAAGGTGGTGAGGTCGCCATTAACCTCCAGAGCCTTTACCTGTACATGCTGAGAGAGCTGACCATTGCAAACCTTCATAACGACGCAGAAAAGGTCAGACACATAGAATCCCTTTTCAAAGAAATAGGGGCTGCATGGAGACAGGTGACGATTACAATGGACTCCACCCCTTAGACTTCTTCTGTTGGTTTCCCTCTGGTTACCAGCCCCCCTTATGTAACCTCATATATTTGTTTTGCTTGTTAGAAAAATCGTTTTGAGTTAATATTATGAAAAAAACAGGAACGATTCTCGGAGATATATTGAATAGTAACTCTGAACTACAACAGTTTTACAGCGATGTCATGCAAAGTCTATCGGCCTTCCAACGCATTGTTGCAACGCTTAATAAGAAGTCTGATGTGAAGTCTATATGTGACGAGGTTGTGAAAATACTGTCTGATGAGCTTGGCCTTGAGCATTGTTCAATTATGCTTTTTGATGATAGTGGTAATTACGTAGTAAATCAGGCAGG
>Ga0154888_1012_pt2 | contig 13718 bp, 10 predicted proteins | sample Rifle2008BG19ft_FD_105860 | JGI IMG/M metagenome (GOLD analysis project Ga0154888, IMG submission 105860) | Thermodesulfovibrio sp. RBG_19FT_COMBO_42_12
CTGCCTTTAACCACGCATTACAGTCATGCTGGACCATGTTTAATGGTCAACCGCTGGATAACGGCGATGTCGTGAGAATAATGAACGCATGTGAGCTTATCTATCTTCAGGAGGGAAGAGATCCTGCTACAATACCTTCAGATGATAAGGCATATATCTGTGTAAAGGACGCTGCACTTATAGACCCATTAGACCCGGTAGACACAGGGGGATATGTGGGTATGTGCTGGAAAAACACTGCGGACAAATGGCAGGTACTTCCTCCTGATACTGTGGACGCCTGTATCAGAAGGGAACTGACTGACTTCTGCCGGGGGATACAGATCGGAGAGGTCGTTGACCCCTCAGAAGGATCTGTGAGCACTGATGAAGCATGGAACATACCAGCTTTTCTGGCTGACGCCAGCATTAAGTCCCAGCTCGGCGATCCGATAAGGACCTATCAGGCACGTATTGTGAGTGCAGCGCCTGAAGGTCTTTTACAGGAATTCAGCGAATTAATCAGATTCGGTATAATGACCTTTAATAATTACGGTTCCCTGACCGAGTGCGTCATACCTGATTCACATATCACGTACACCTGTAATGAACCGACTAACAAGGACGCAGGTAAGGTCATACATCATATTGAAAGTAAATGCTCAGTCAGCGGTAATGCCTGTACCACAGGTGCAGACTGTCCTGCCGGTGAGGAGTGCTTCTCTCCTGTCGGGGATCACAGTTCGGGATTGATCAATACGGTTGACGGTATCACTGCACAAACCTGGACTCCATTTGCAGAAGCCTTCTATAATGCAATCGGTTATTTTGCAAACAGGGTGGATGTAAGGATTAACCCGGATGATTTTGATGCGACTAAAGATCCCGTACAGTATATATGCCAGCGAAACAATGTCCTAATAGTCACGGACGGTATGTCGACGGCCGACCTGCATGCAGATGTAATCCAGGAAGTTGTAACCAATAACTATAACGATGGTGACGGAGAGGTTGACGCTGTAGCGCCTGCATGCCTGAAATATGCAGGGAGCAGGAACGTCGATGACCTTGCATGGCTTGCCAAAAACAGGAGTATCCAGGATTTCACTCAACTCCCAACGGCAACAGGACGTGACAGCCAGACAATTACCACCCATGTGGTTTTTAGTGGGTTACCCACATCCGAGACAGGCGAATGTAATCCTGAAACCTTGATGCAGGAGACGGCTGAAAATGGCGGTGGAACCTATCAAAGGGCTGAAAACCCGGATGACTTATACAGCGACCTCAGGAACTCTTTCCTGGGAATCGCTGAAAAGGCAGCTTCCGGAACCGCCGCATCGGTTCTTGCCTCTGGTGAAGGACAGGGTGCAGTTTTAGTACAGGCGGTGTTTTATCCGATAGCTCAGAAAGTTGGGTTTGGAGGAATATTTGAGAAAGAGATTTCATGGCTTGGAAGGGTTGCAAATTACTGGTATTATGTTGATCCTTTCTTTGTAACCAGCAATATGAGGGAAGACACTGTTCAGGACGACGTGCTTGATCTCGCTGATGACTATATTGCACAATTTTATTACGATCAATCAGCAGGACAAACAAAGGCTACTCTGTGCAGAGACGATGCTGGAGACGGGGATTGTGATACTCCTCAGCCGACGGTTAGTTTTGAAAACCTTAAAAGCATGTGGGAGGCAGGCATAGAGTTATGGAAAAGGGATCTCACTACAACACCAAGAACGATTTATGTTCCCAACTCTGTAACAGGGGGGGCTGGTGCTTCAGGATTAGATAACTTTTCAACAGGCAATGCCTCATCGATAAGACCTTATCTGGATCTGCCAATAGTTGACCTCGACCTTGATGGATTTGCAGATGGCGACCTCAATAGAAGCGGCGGAAATCCTGATGATACCGATGCAAGTATCCTGATAAGATATATTCATGGAGAGGATTTTCCAGCTTATACATGGATGAGGTCAAGGACAACGGCTGTTGATTTGAACGGTGACGGAGATACAGTGGATTCAGGTGAAGGGGAAAAGGTCTGGAGGCTTGGCGATGTATTAAATTCTACCCCGAGGGTTAGCTCAGGGATACAATTAAACACTTATGACAGCAAGTACAGCGATACAACATATTCATCTTTTGTAAAATCCTCTGACTATATAAATAGAGGGATGGTCTTTGCAGGCGGGAACGACGGGATGCTCCATGCCTTCAAGCTCGGGAAGCTGGAAATGAAATGGGGAGGACAGGGAAGCGCTGAAAAGGCAAAACTAACGGGCACCAACCTCGGCAAGGAGATCTGGGCATTCATCCCGAAGAATGTAATCCCTTATCTTAAATATATTAAAGAGACAGATTATTGCCATATCTTCTCTGTTGACCTTACCCCCTATATCTTCGATGCCACTATCGGCGCTCCCGGGTCGGGAGACATTTCAGACAGTACAAAAGATGTCTCAGCATGGAGGACTATAGTTATCGTGGGCATGAGATTCGGAGGCGCTTGCAGGGGGACAAGCACCGCGTGTGCGGATGTTAGCGGTGATGCCAGCAAGGACTGTGTTAATACACCTGTTGATGTGGGTGGTAGCAGTGTAGGTTATTCTACATATTTCGCCCTTGATATCACCGATACAGTAGCCAACCCCGATGACCCTGCAAATCATCCACCCGTACTTCTCTGGGAATTTTCCAATCCCCAACTTGGTTTTACGACTACAGGACCAGCTGTTGTGAGAATCGGTGATGCTACGAAAAACGGCAAGTGGTTTGCTGTTTTTGGCTCAGGCCCCACAGGACCGGTAAGCACAACTGACCTGCAATTCATGGGACGCTCTGACCAGAGCCTTAAGCTATTTGTACTTGATTTGAAAACTGGTGCTCTTGCATCTGGGTATCCAAAGGATACAGGAATTCAATATGCATTCGCTGGTTCAATGCTTAACTCTACACTCGATGCCGATATGGATTATCAGGATGATGCTGTCTATATCGGATATGTAAAGAGGGCAGGTACGAGTCCGAATTATACATGGACAGACGGAGGAGTTGGAAGAATCTTTACGAAAGAGGATCCCGTTCCCGATAACTGGGTATGGAGGACTCTGAGAGATAATATAGGGCCTGTTACCTCATCAGTAACCAGGCTTCAAAGCGATAAGTACCATATAATATGGCTATACTTTGGCACAGGAAGATATTACTTTGAACAATTTGCTGATATTGATGATCCAAATGGGCAGAGGAAAATATTTGGCATAAAGGAGCCCTGTTTTACCTCTGAAAATACACTTGACCCGGATCAAACAGGTGACTGTCAAAGTACAGTTGATGGTTTACCGGGTGGCTTGACCGATGTTACATCAATAGACGATATCCCAACAGAAGAGGTTGCTAATTCTGAAAGCTTTGAAGGATGGTACATTAATCTTGACTGTTCACCATATGTTTCAGGCTGTACATCTCCAAGCGGCAACTTTGCTGAAAGGGTGATTACAGACCCGGTAGCAACATCAACAGGTCTTGCGTTTTTCGCTACATATAAACCTTATGATGATGTATGCGCCTATGGAGGCAAAACTTATTTATGGGCGGTCAGATATAACACAGGGGGCGCCCCCTCTGTCTCTATATTAAAGGGAGTGGCATTACTTCAGGTCTCCACAGGCAGTATTGAACAAATAGACCTTTCTACTGCCTTTGTAGAAATGGGCGGAAGAAGGACATCAGCAATGGAGGGCGTCCCTCCAACATCAACGGGTTTAGCTCTGATGTCATCACCGCCACCTGTAAAAAAGGTGCTGCATATACGGGAGAGGTAGCTGAAGGCTTATGGCTGAAAGCTAATAGCTGTGATGAAAAACGACGGCATAACTTTAATAGAGCTGATAGTCGCTGTCTCTATAGTCGGTATCCTGGCTGCAGCACTCGCATTTGAATTTAAAGGCTGGATGGGCGGTTATAAAGTGGAAAGCCAGATAAAAGAAATATATGTTGATCTGATGAATGCAAGGGCAATGGCAATGCAGAAAAACAGGATTCATTTTGTGACCCTTACAACAACACGGTATACAATATATGAAGATAATAACCCTGCGCCTGACGGCAACGGAATCCTTGCAACAGCATCTGATACCAGGGTGCTTCAGAAAAATCTTAATCCACGTCATCCCATTATATGGAATGGAGGCGCTCAGATAGACTTTACTAAAAGAGGACTTTCAAATGTTGATAAAAGTATATGCAGCAATACAGATATCGAAGCAGATTATAATTGTATTGAGATATCGCCATTGAGAATAAATATCGGGAAATTAACAACAAAGATTCCAGGCGGAGGGTTATGTGATTCAGCGAATTGTGTTTCCAGATAAAACCGGCCTTACACTTGTTGAGGTGCTTATTGCCCTTGTAGTAGTCCTCGTGGTGTCCCTTGCCCTGATGCAGACTGCGCTGGTAAGTATTGACTCGAATACGAGGAACACCCTGAGGGATGAGGCTGTAAATATATCAGAAATGAGAATGAATGAAGCGAGGGATATTCCTTTTACGAGCTTAATATCGGATGCCTCGACGCCTCTGAGTGATTTTGACAGTAGTTGTGATAGTGGTTGTAATGATTGTCCAACAGGATTTTCAACAGGAAAGTGCAGATGCAGGGATTTGAAAAATATTTCGGATTTTAAATTTTGTACTAATCTGACCTGTACAGAGTTAGGCGGAGACGGGAACTGTGCTACAAGTGATACGGACCTCAAGATGGTAAATATTTTAACAGGGTGGAAATGGAAGGGCGATAGTTATACTCATTCCATTACAACAACCAGGAAAAGATGATGATTAAGAGAGTAGATGGATTTACTTTAGTAGAACTGATGATAACCATGACCGTCTTTGTGCTTTTTATAGTAGCAGCCTCACAGGTATTTACAGGTTTGATGACACAATTCAAGCAGCAAAGCAAGATTGCGGAGACCAATATAGAAGGCATAATTGGGCTTGAGCTATTAAGGCAGGATATAGGACATGCAGGATACGGGCTGCCGTGGAATTTGTTGGGTGTTACTGATGCTGACAATGACGGAGATTTCTGGGAACATCTGACAAATTACAATGAAGCTATCTCTGCTGGTTCTCCCGATCCGGCCGGTTTCAATGATGGAAATCCAGCCTCTGCCCTGCCAAACCCTGCCAATATCCAAAGGGAACCGAGGGCTGTTTTAAGCGGAAACAATGTTGCCTTAAACAGCTCGGATTATCTTGTAATAAAGTCAGTAATTGTTGCCCGTAATTTTGCTGCAGGGAAATGGCAACCTGTCATTTATAGCGCCTCCGGCGGCAGTTCAATGAAAATATGGTGGTCACAAACCAACGAATATGTATGCAGGAACGATGCAGGAGTTCATTACGATCATGTAAGAGTTATTATAATTTCTCCGGGGGCAACTGCTACAAACAGGGAGTCTTTAGTGGTAAGCGGGGGAAAATTTTATACAGAGTCTGATGATTACACAGCGTTGCCGGGTTTTGCGCCATCTGCTGGCGACCCTGAGCACCGTATAATGTACGGTGTTGACCCGGACTCTAACTTGAGGGTGCCGTTTAACAGGGCTGATTATCATATCAAAATACCCTCTACTAACATGCCCCGGAGGTGTGCTTCAAATACAGGTGTCCTTTACAAGGCTACATTGAATCATGCTGATGGAGGGGTTACTGAGCTTCCTCTCCTTGACTGTGTGGCTGATATGCAGGTTATTTTTGGATTGGACAATGACGGAGACGGAGATTTCGAGCCTGGTATCTTCTTCCCCGGCAGCCCGGATGGTTACAGTGAGGACATCTCAGCATTTACTGCCCAACAGATTAGAAATCAGGTAAGACAGGTAAGGGTATATATCCTTGCTCATGAAGGTCAGAGAGATATATATTATACCTATCCTTCATCAACAATAAGTCTTGGTGGAGATGTTGGACTGGGTAACACCTTTGACTTAGCAGCGACGATCGGGAATCCCGAATACAAATATTACAGGTGGAAATTATATACATTGGTTGTAACACCAAATAATTTGAGGTGAAAATGGCAAAGCAGAGGGCAAAAAGCAGATGGCAAAGAGCAAATCCCATAATCCCCCCTTTACTAAAGGGGGTTAAGGGGGGATTATTTGCTAAAGGGGGGCGTGGGGGAATTAATGAAAAGGGTATCGCCCTTGTAATGATTCTTGTGCTGTCAGCTATTGCACTTGCCATAATGGCCGGCTTGATATATATGATAATGATAGGAACTCAGATCTCCGGTACCCAGAAGAGATATAAAACTGCCCAAGAGGCTGGTGTGGGCGGTGCAGATGTTACATATGAGTTTATTAAATTAAGAGGAGATCCATCCAGCACCATTGCTCTCCAAAATGAGCTGTCTGCCATTAATCCTGCTCTTACAACATCAAGTTCATGCACCGGCACAAATATTTTAGGGACAACTTTTACCGGTTTAGCGGCAAAACTTAACACACGGACAACTAATCCGGATGGAACAAGTAACTGGTCGGCGAGTTGTTATCCTAATTCGATGGCCATTTATCCAGGGACCCCAGCTACTTATGATATGAGTTTTGATCTCGGGACGTATCCGTATCCAACATATAGGATTTACGCAAAGATAGTCAACACCGCTGAGGGCAATTCCGGCCCCGACGAGGGTTTGACAGGGCAAGGTGTCGTAACTTCAGGCTCCGGTGAAGTAATGGTTGTAAGTAAACCGTATCTTTATACGATAGAGGTGGATGCAGAAAATTTATCTAATTCTTATGAAAGGGCAAAGTATTCTATCCTGTATCAGTATTAAAATAAATACATTCAATGAAATGTCATTGAGAGAAGTGGAGTGACCCTTCGACAGGCTCAGGGTGACAAATTACCAACTCATTATAAGAAAAAACTTTTTTTTGTGTGTTATAACTCTTTTTTTCTTCATGTCATGCACATCGGAAAAACCTGCTGAGGTGGGTGGTCAAATGCCTTTAGAGCCACCTGTTTCCTCAGGAAAAGAACTTTATTCATTACAAATTACTCCTACAAATGCCATGCGTAATTCGACATTATATTTGATTGCCCAGGGTTTCAACATATCTGATGCAAAGATGGAGTGGTTAGTAAATGATATGCTAACAAGCAGCCCTTTAGTCTCCCAATTTAATACTGCGGAAACCAAAAAGGGTGATAAGATTCGGGCCAGGGCTGTAATAAATGGAAAAGAGACACTCTCCAATATTGTACAGATAAAAAATTCTCTGCCGGAGATCAGCAAGGTCAGGTTCCTCCCGGAGGTCTTCAAGATAGGTGATACCCTTAGCGTTGAGGCATCTGGAAAAGATTTAGATAAGGATGAGGTAACTATCTTATACGAATGGACTAAGAACGGAGAACCTTCAGGCAATAACAGCCGATTAGAAGTGCCATTAAAAAGAGGAGATAAGGTCAATGTAAAGATAACTCCCTTTGACGGGGAAGCTTATGGTCATTCAGTCATATTGCACAGAGAGATAGTGAATCTGCCGCCGGTTATTATCGAGGATATGAAGTTTAGTTTTGATGAAAAAATTTACACCTTTCAAGTTAAGGCTACCGACCCCGATGGGGATAGTCTGACATATTCTATCAAAACCCCGCCTGCTAACATGACCATTGACCCTTTGACAGGAGTGGTGAAATGGGATGTGCCGCCTGAGTTTAAAGGAAGAGTCTTTGTAAGCATATCGGTTACAGACAGACATGGTGGAGAAGCAACTCAGGGCCTTACCATTGAGATTGGTCATGAGACTAAATAAAGAATTTCAGGATTAGATTGAGTATCCCCCCTACCAGTATGGCGAACGGGCTTATTAAAGCCATCATTAAAATCGCTGTCTTTATTCCTCTCTCTTTTATAATCATAAAGAAAGTTGCAAGACATGGCACAAACAGTGTCAGTGTTACAAGACTGACTATAACCTGATTTTCATTCAAAAGCCCCTGTCTCTGAAGGTCAAACATGCCGGCAGCGCCATAGTCCCTTCTGAGAAAGCCCATAAGAAATGCCTCTGTTGCCTTTGCAGGTAATCCTAAAAAATTTACGACTATCGGGGATGCTATGGTCTTCATCCAATCGAGCATCTTTGATCTATCGAGTAAAAAAAGTGTCAAAGTGCCGAGGATAAATAGTGGAACTGCCTCTTTCAGATACCATTCAATCCTGCTGAGTGTTTTCATCACAATATTACCCATGGTTGGGAACCTCATTGGCGGCAGTTCTATAAAAAAGTCCGGTTTTTCTCCGGGGACTAATCTTGATGAAATATAGCCCGAAAGGATAAGAATTAGGATTATGCTGCCTGCCCACCATAATGTCGCCCTAATTGGGAAAGCGCCTAACATACCGAATATAACGCCGAGCTGTGCCGAACAGGGGATTGTCAATGCAATAAGAAATGTTGCGATAACCCTTTCTCTCTTCGTCTCGAGTATCCTCGTTGTCATCGTAGCCATTGTGCAACAGCCAAGGCCGAGGACCATGGGTAAGATGGCCTTGCCATTCAGACCAAGAAACTTAAATGCCTTATTTGACATCACAGCAAGCCTCGGAAGATAGCCGCTGTCTTCGAGGATGCCAAATGCTAAGAAAAATGTAGCAGTTATGGGGAGTATGATTCCCACAGCATAAGTTAATGCCATAGTGAATATCCCGTAATGACCTACGAGCATGTCCTGTATAAAGGCCACAGGCATGACGGTCTTTATGGTCATTTCTATCGCGGGGTTAAGGTACCTGTTGAATATAATCCCTTCAAAAAAATTAACAAGGATGCCTGCGCCCAGCCTTCCTACAAACTCATAGAAGCCAAAAAGGACTATTAACATGAACAGGATTCCAAACACAGGGTGTGTTGCCCATTTCCCAAGTCTCTGTGCAAAGAGTCCGGCATCAGGGGTGCTTTTTTTAAGAACCTGATTGCTTATTTCCTCTGCGAGTTTAATCCTGTTGTGACTTATTTTGTGTGAGATGATCTCCTTAAGGTTCGATTGTGCTTCATCTCTTAAATCTTCTATCTTTCTGATTGCATCAGGCTTTAAGTTTGTAATTAACCAGTCTTTAAAAGTCTCGTCACCTGAAAGTATCATCAATGCTATTGATCGCTTTGAGATGTTTGCCTCAGGGAGTAGCCCCGATATCTTTTTTGCATAATCCTCTATCACATCGCCATAATACGTTTTTATAGAAGGATAGCGTGGATTCAGGATGGCCTCCTTTAATCTATAAATACCTTTCCTTTGAGGGGCAACCGTACCTACAACTTCGATATTAAGTAAAGCACTTAGTTTTTGATAATCTATCTCTATGCCCCTCGCCTTTGCCTCATCCTCCATATTAACGTCAAGAATGCACGGAAGTTCCATCTCTGAAAGCTGTATTAATAACATAATCGCCCTTTTTAGATTTTTCGCATCTGCAACAAGGACAATTGCCCCCGGTCTTTCTCTCAGGAGTATATCCCTCGTAATCTTCTCATCTTCGCTCGTGGGTGTAAGGTTGTTTACACCGGGGGAATCAATAATAAGAAATTTTTCATCCCCGATGAAGGTATTCCCGTACAACACCTCGACAGTTGTACCCGGATAATTTGAGACTGTCACATACTTGCCGGTAAGCAGCCCAAAGATAACGCTTTTACCAATATTCGGATTGCCAATAAGGATTACCCTTGCGTATTTTTGTCCCCTCTTTCGGCGTCTCTTGAGATGTCCTTTTTTATCTTCTGTTATTTCTTTTTCTTCTGACATTTCTTGCAATATCCTCTTATCTCAAGGGTGTGGCTTGTTCCTTGAAAGCCCAGTTTTTTACAGAGATTCTCCTGAAGTCTTTCAAGGTCTTCAGAATAAAACTCTATGACGTTTCCGCATACAATGCATAGCATATGATCGTGATGCTCATGGCCGAATGTATGTTCATAAATAGTGCCATGTTCTGTTTTCCTGACCTTTTCTATCAGACCGCATTCACACAGGAGGTTTAATGTTCTGTAAACAGATGCCCTCGATGCCTTCAGGCCGGTCTCTCTTATCTTTAAATAAAGAGATTCAGGATCAAAATGACCTCGATAGGAGAGTGTCTCCTGAAGGATTGCTGCCCGCTCTTTGGTCAGCCGCTGCCCTTTATCTTTAAGGAAACCATTGAATATCTTCTTTTCCAATGCCTTGCTTACCATTAATTTTCTCTTCTTGTTGAAACTGAATCTCAGTATCAATTTAAAGGAATTGTGATCCGGATGTCAAGCGGATAGGCTATGTTTTACATTTGTTTTGGATTTATGCTATGTTTTATAGTTCAAAAGCTAAAGAATAATTTAGCTAAAAACGTACAGGGTTCTGTCATTTCGGCGTGTGTGAAATCCTTTTTTATAACTTAACAAAAAAAGGATTCTCTATGAGTCGTAGACCCGACAAACGGGAATGACATTTGGATAAAAAATTGAAACTACAATGTTATTTAAAGAGATTTAATTATTTATGATAAAGAAGATCGTCCTTGCTTACTCCGGAGGTCTTGATACCTCAGTGGCAATAAAATGGCTGAAGGAAAAATATCAGGCAGAGATAATAGCCTTCTGCGCAGACCTCGGACAGGAGGAAGACCTTGAGGCGATAAGAGAAAAAGCATTCAAGACAGGCGCTTCGAAGGTTTATTTAGAAGATATGAAAGAGGAGTTCGTGAAAGAGTATATATTCCCGATGCTGAGGGCAAACGCAGCTTATGAGGGTTCATATCTGCTCGGAACGTCAATAGCAAGACCTCTTATTGCCAAGAAACAGATAGAGATAGCAGAGAAGGAAGGCGCCGGGGCAGTCGCCCATGGCGCCACAGGCAAGGGCAATGACCAGGTAAGGTTTGAACTCACGTATTATGCACTCAAGCCTGATATAAAGGTTATAGCCCCGTGGAGGGAATGGCCGTTTAATTCGAGACAGTCACTGATTGAATATGCAGAGAAGCACGGCATCCCTGTTACAGCAACAAAGGAAAGGCCTTATAGCATTGACAGGAATCTATTTCACATCAGCTATGAGGGAGGGATTCTTGAAGATCCATGGCAAGAACCGCCGGCTGAAATGTATACAATGATTGTGCCGCCTGAGAATACGCCTGATAAGCCTGTATATATCGAAATATCTTATGAAAAAGGTGACCCCGTTTCAATCAATAATGAGAGCATGTCCCCTGCAGGCCTGCTCACAAGATTGAATTCCATTGCAGGTGAAAATGGCATCGGAAGGATAGATATAGTAGAAAACAGGTATGTAGGAATTAAATCCAGAGGGGTTTACGAAACGCCTGGAGGCACAGTGCTTCATTCAGCTCACAGGGCTGTTGAGTCAATAATCCTCGACAGAGAGATAATGCACCTCAGGGATTCTATTACAGCACGTTATTCTGAGCTTATATACTATGGGTACTGGTTTTCTCCGGAGAGGTTTGCTATTCAAAACCTTATAGACGATATACAGAAAGATGTCACAGGCATTGTCAGGGTTAAGCTATATAAAGGGAACAGTTATATTGTCGGAAGGAAATCTCCCAATTCACTTTATCACCCTGAGCTTGCAACCTTTGAGGCAGAAGATGTATATAATCAGAAAGATGCAGAAGGGTTTATTAAAATTAATGCCTTACGTCTGAAATTAAGAAAATTGAAAAAGGGATAGTCGCAGACGGTCGTATTATTTGAGTTAATATGTCAGATCTCAGATACTGGATTGCACTGTCTATGTTACAGGATATTGGTCCGGTTGGTTCCAGGAAATTGCTCTCGGCGTTTGTGACGCCTGAAAGGATATTTGATGCAGGGACTGACGCCCTCCTTTGTGTGGAAGGGATAGGGGTAAACAGGGCAAAAAATATTAAAGAATTTTCATTGTGGGAGGACGTTGAGAAACGGATTACGGCCATGGAAAAAAAAGGGGTTAAGGCTGTTAGCTTCGATAAGCCTTCATATCCTGAAATGCTCAGAGAAATAGAGGATGCACCTGTTGTCATTTATGCCAGGGGTGATATCCAGCCTCAGGATAGATATGCAATCGCAATTGTCGGTTCACGCAAACCTACTCCTTATGGGACATCTGTTGCTGAATATATTTCAGAAGAGCTTGCATCTATGGGCTTTACTATTGTTAGCGGTATGGCAAGGGGCATTGATGCCATATCGCACAAAGGGGCATTAAGGGCTGGTGGGAGAACCATGGCAGTGCTTGGATCCGGACTTGATGTACCCTACCCCCCTGAGAACAAGGGCTTAATGGATAAAATTGCAAGCTCAGGTTGTGTTATTAGTGAATTTCCTCTCGGAACGCCTCCTGATAAAGAGAACTTCCCAAAGAGAAACAGGTTAATAAGTGGTCTTTCATTCGGGGTACTCGTAGTAGAGGCTACATCTGACAGTGGTTCCCTGATAACAGCAGGATGTGCCATTGAGCAGGGCAGGGAAGTCTTTGCAGTACCCGGCAATATAACATCATCTGCTTCAGATGGCACAAATAAACTGATTAGAAAGGGTGCGGTGCTCACACGAAAGGCAGAGGATATTGTCAAGGAACTCGCACCTGTTTTAAAAGGATTTATAAGATCAAAAGAGAAGGCAAAGATAGAAATTACCGATGAAGAAAAAAACCTTTATAACCTGCTCTCCGGGGAGCCAATACATATAGATGTTATTTCCCGGGAGAGTGGATTACCGGCATCAAAGGCACTGGGAATCCTTCTTGGACTCGAGCTGAAAGGGGCTGTTAAGCAAACAACAGGAAAAAGGTTTTACCTGGCATGAATACACTTGTTATTGTTGAGTCACCTGCTAAAGCAAAGACCATACTTAAGATACTCGGGAAGGGATTTGCAGTCAAGGCGTCTATTGGTCATGTAAAAGACCTTCCCGGGAAAGATCTCGGGGTTGACGTTGAGAATAATTTTAAGCCTCATTACGTTGTAATCCCCGGCAAAGAAAAGATTATTAAAGAACTTAAAAAGGCATCAAAAGAGGCTGATAAGGTATTTCTTGCACCTGACCCTGACAGAGAGGGCGAGGCAATCGCATGGCATATTGCATATGAAATCTCAGATAAAAAATCTTCGACCCCAAATGAGAAGATATACAGGATTATCTTTAATGAAATAACCGAGCGTGCTGTGCGAGAAGCGATAAAAAACCCTGACAAAATAGATATGAACAAGGTTGAGGCACAGCAGGCCAGAAGGATACTCGACAGGCTTGTCGGTTACGGACTTAGTCCTCTTTTATGGAGGAAAGTTCGGAGAGGCCTTAGTGCAGGCAGGGTACAGTCTGTTACAGTAAAACTGGTTGTGGATAGAGAGCGTGAGATTGAGTCTTTCAAATCTGAAGAATACTGGAGCATAAATGCGGAATTTGAAGGCTCTATCCCCCCTAACCCTAATATATGGGCGAGGCTTTACAGAATAGATCAACAGTCGACAACGGACAACAAATGCCTTATACCAGACGAAGAAGCTGCGAATAAAATAGTTGACGACCTGAAGGAAAAAGAATTTGTTCTCAGCAGGATTGAACGCAAGCATAGAAAAAGAATGCCCTTCCCGCCTTTTATCACAAGTACTTTGCAACAGGAAGCAGCGAGGAAACTCAGATTCCCTGCGAAAAAGACAATGATGATTGCACAACAGCTTTATG
>Ga0154888_1045_pt2 | contig 13626 bp, 14 predicted proteins | sample Rifle2008BG19ft_FD_105860 | JGI IMG/M metagenome (GOLD analysis project Ga0154888, IMG submission 105860) | Thermodesulfovibrio sp. RBG_19FT_COMBO_42_12
GTTCAATTCAGGTATTTTTCCTTTCGGAATTATGTTATGCACCCGTTTTATAGCAGTCAAAAAGTCATTATATTCGCTGTCCCCTTTAAATTTCTGGAGAGCTTTAAGTCTCTCCTGCAAATCTCTTAATTGCAAATCAATTGATAGCGAGATGATTGATTGGATAAGGTCCGGACTATATCCCTGATCTGACAATACGGTTTGCAACCTGTTTTCGATGAATTGTAATATCTGCTTCTTCAACTCTCCAATATCCTTTAGATCCTTAAGGTTTACTATTGATTTTTCAACAAGTTCTTTCAGATTTAAGTTGTAATTCCCCTTTAATAAAATCGCTATGATTCCGAGTGCCTGTCTCCTCAGGGCAAAGGGGTCTTCTGAGCCTGTAGGAGTAATGCCAATGGAAAAAAAGGAAGCAATATTGTCGATCTTATCTGCTATGCTGAGAAGTGCTCCAATATCTGTATCCGGAATTTTTCCGCCTGAATGTGCTGGAAGGTACTGCTCTTCCATGGCCTCTGCGACTTCGCTGTCTTCTCCATCGTGTATAGCATAATATTTACCTATGATTCCCTGTAGTTCGGGAAACTCTCTCACAACGCCGGTTATCAGATCTGTTTTTGCAAGCCATGCAGCACGGTTGAGCTTATCTTTCGCTGAAGGCAGAAGCTTGTCAGCAAGAAATCCTGCAAAAGTTGCCATTCGTTCTGCCTTCTCATAAAGACTACCAAGCCTTTCCTGAAATGTGACCTTCTTAAGTTCTTCTATCCTTTCAGAGAGTGGTTTTTTACTGTCCTCTTCAAAATAAAATCTTGCATCTTCGAACCTCGCCTTGATAACACGTTCTGCGCCAACCCTTACCGTTTCCGAATTATCTTCACTGGTATTGCTTATAACGATAAAGTGATTTGTAAGTTTGCCCTCTCCGTTTTCGACAGCAAAATATTTCTGATGATCTTTCATCACTGTTATAAGAAGTTCTCTGGGAAGTTTAAGGTATTTCAAAGGAAATGTCCCTATTACAGGGACAGGATACTCTACAAGATTTACAACTGTCTCGAGTAATTCCTCATCTTCAACAGGTTTGCCTTCTGCTGATACAGAAAGTTCTTCTACCTTGCTGGTTATAATTCTTTTTCTATCTTCCTGGTCAATTACTACATAATTGTTCCGGAGCAAATTTTTATAGCTCGGGATTTCCTTTATCTGGAAGGCAGCAGGTGATAAGAATCTGTGTCCTCTGGTAATATTGCTGCTTTTTATTTCATCTGTCTCAAAGCTGATAACTTCTTTATCAAATAAAGCCAGCAACCATCGTATAGGCCTTATAAATCTTATATTGCTATTGCCCCATCTCATTGATTTTGGGAGGTATATTGAAAATACAATTTTTTTAAGTATTTCAGGCAACAGTTCTCTGACATATACACCTTTTTCCTCTATTACTGCAACGACATATTCACCTCTGTCTTTGTTTTTTATGATAAGGCCTTCTACACTTACACCCTGTGAATTAGCAAATCCTGTTGCTGCCCTTGTAGGGTTGCCTTTTTCATCAAATGCAACCTTCTTAGAAGGACCGAATACCTCCTTTGTTCTGTCTTCCTGCATCAAAGGTATGCCATCAGCAATCATTGCAAGCCTTCGCGGGGTTCCATATGTTTTTATATCAGAGAATCTTATGTGATTTTCTTTGAAAATCATCTCACTATTTTCCTTTAATTGTTGTATTGCAGGAGGCAGAAACCTCGCGGGTAAATCTTCTGTTCCTATCTCTAACAAAAGTGGAGAGTTGTAATTTCTGGTTTGGGTCATTGAGTTTTACCTCTTTCTATACAAATGTGATATTCCAGATGAATTGTTCAAGGGATTATAACTTATAACAGATTGATTGACAAGGGTGTTAGCTTGCTGCTTTTTTATCTTATTGACCTGCTATTATGCACTTAATACAATATAAATAATATCGTCAGTAAGATACTAAAAGAAAGATGCTCTTATGGATTTTCAAGTTAGAAACACGTCTGAATATAAAGAGATTTCCTTAGAAGAGACATTAACAATCCTGGGGACGTCAACAGATGGAATTTCGGAGTCTGAAGGAAGGAATCGTCTCAAGACATTCGGCTATAACGAAATCGTAGAAAAAAAGAAAAATCCCTTTCTCGAATTTCTATTACGTTACTGGGGGCCTATGCCATGGTTGCTGGAGCTGGCAATGGTGCTTTCGTTTATATTGGGACATTATTTTGAAACAATAATAATTTTTGCCTTGCTCACGATAAATGCCATCATAGGCCATATGCACTCTATAGGCTCGCAAAAGGCGGTAGAACTTCTAAAGAAAAAGCTGGCGATCAAGGCAAAGGTATTACGGGATGGGAAATGGGTGATGAAAGAGGCTAAAGAAATTGTACCCGGAGATACCATCGTTGTCAGGCTTGGCGATATAGTGCCAGCGGATGCCAAAATTACAAGTGGTGAGCTTTCTGTTGATGAATCGGCTTTAACAGGAGAATCCCTGCCTGTAGAAGTACACCCATCCGGCATTATTTATTCAGGCTCTGTAATAAGGCGCGGAGAGGCCAGGTGTGTTGTGGTAAATGCTGGAGCAAATACTTATTTTGGTAAAACAACCGAATTGGTAAAAATAGCAAAGCCAAAGTCCCATCAAGATGAAGTGATGATGGCTATAGTCAAATACATGATGTATCTGGGTATCGCCGCATCAATTTTAGTCTCTATATATGCCCTGCTGATGAATATAGGTATCCTGACAATAATGACATTCGTGGTAATATTCCTCATGGGATCTGTCCCTGTAGCCCTTCCAGCAGTGCTCACCATAGTCCAGGCTGTGGGTGCAATGGAACTTGCTAAAAAAGGAGCGCTTGTAACAAGGCTTGATTCGATAGAAGATACAGCTTCGATAGATGTTCTCTGCCTCGATAAGACTGGCACAGTAACGCAAAACAGATTATCAGTTACAGAGAGCATTCCATTTTCAGGATTCATGAAAGAGGATGTTGTCAGAATAGCCGCTCTGGCATCTCAAGAGGAAGGAATGGACATCATAGATCTTGCGGTTATTGACCATGCTAAAAGTACAAAAATCAATTTTGATGCCTATAAACAGGTCTCCTACACACCTTTTGATCCCTCAATAAAGAGAACCGAGGCTATTATTGAGGTTGACGGGAAGCGCTTCAGGGCTGTTAAAGGTGCGGCCCAGATAGTTATATCTCTATGTCGTGGAATTGATAAAGAGACTATGGAAAAAGCAGACAGAACCGTACATGAGTTTTCCAGGAAAGGATACAGAACCATAGCAGTAGCACGATCAGAGGGCGGTGATTTAGATAATCTTAAATTCGCAGGATTACTTCCACTATCTGACCCTCCCAGGCCAGATTCAAAAAACATGATAGAAGAGGCAAGAATGCTGGGAATAAAGCCGATGATGCTTACAGGTGATGACATTGCTATAGCTAAAGAGATAGCCCGTCAGGTGGACATAGGCGAAAAAATTATCCGGCTTTCTGAAATAAAGGGCATGAGCGAAAGTGAAAAGATAAAGGTTGTTGGAAAAAGCGATGGATTTGCAGAGATATACCCTGAAGACAAGTACGGAGTAGTGAAACTTCTGCAATCCAAAGGGCATATGGTAGGAATGACAGGAGACGGTGTCAATGATGCACCGGCTCTGAAGCAGGCAGACATATCAACGAATGCTCACATGGGTTATAAATAAGGTTACCAAGGTTATAGAATTTGCCGGTTTACTCACAACAAGCTTCTTCTGGCTCCATAAAATTCCCCTCTCCCTCCTGGGAATGTCACTGCTTGTATTTGCAAATGATTTCGTGACAATGTCTCTGGCAACTGACAACGTGAAGTATACAAGCAATCCGAATAAGTGGAATGTGAAGAACATTACTTTAGCATCACTCGTACCGGGCATACTCCTGATTGTTGAAGGTATTATTGTAATTGTGATTGGTATAAAATATTTTCATCTGGAATGGGAGAAACTTCGCACACTTGTTATGTTGAATCTGATATTTAACAGTCAGTTCAGGGTATTAATTGTAAGGGAAAGGAGACACTTCTGGTCATCACGCCCTGGCAGGGAATTACTTATCATGAGTGCAGTGACAGTTATCGGATTTGCATTTTTAGGAATATACGGCATATTTGTTCCATCTTTGACAATCTATCAGGTTCTCGCTGTTCTTATTTTTTCAGCACTATTTACCCTCGGAATCGATTTCCCTAAATACTATTTATTCAGAAGATTTGGATTATAGTTTAGATATGACGCGAGAAGATGATGTATCAAGGGGAAAATCATTCTTTACAGAATAACGAGAGAGATGCAGGGTAATACGTGATCTTCCTGAAAATACCAAGAAGAATGAAAGGTAATTCAGTAACCCTGAGGCGATTGCGCATTTTTGATGGACCTTATCTCAAGAGTGCCCTGAAGGATGATGATATTCTGAAATCGACTGGGTTGAGACCTCGGGTTAAATCCTGGTTGTCTCTATGGTGGTGGTTTGAAAGGACGTATTGTTGTCCATACTGCATAAAGACGGACTCTCGAATGATAGGTTTTATTGGTTTATATAACCTTCTGCCTGATAAATCCGTTGAGGTGTCACTCGTGATATTTCATAAGGAAGACAGAAGACATGGATATGGAACATCGGCATTCAGAATGCTGAAACAGAGAATTCAACAGTCCCATTTTTTAAAAAAGTTGATAGTAAAGGTAAAAGAGGATAATTACCCATCAAAAGAATTCTGGAAGAAAATCGGTTTCAAGGAGATAGAGAGTAAAGGGGGATTCTTAGAAATGTCACTTACTATAGGTGGTTTGTAATAAAAAAACAATTGAATATTCCAGAGAACTATTGGGAAGTTGAAATCAAGGATTTATTACAGTTCCTTGAGACTTCCCCTTCAGGTCTTTCTGAAGGAGAGGCAGAGAATAGGCTCTCCGAATTTGGCCACAACATCCTTAGGAAGAAGAAAAAGCAGACTAAGCTCTCTCTCTTTTTAAATCAATTCAAAAGCCCTATCATCCTTATTTTAATATTTGCCAGTATGGTATCAGCTTTTGTAAGGGATTTTACTGATACCGCAATCATCCTTGCCATCATTATCCTGAGCGGTTTTTTGAGTTTTATTCAGGAATACGGTGCCACAAATGCCGTAGAAAAGCTCCTTCAAACGGTAAAGACAAAAGCAACACTATTGAGAAGCGGAAATAAAAAGGAAGTTTTTATAGATGATATAGTCCCTGGAGATATTGCCCTTCTTTCCGCTGGAGACATAATTCCGGCAGACAGTGTAATTTTAGAGGCAAAGGACTTTTTCGTAAATGAGGCAATACTAACAGGTGAAACCTTTCCTGTAGAGAAGACTTCGAAAATCTTTTCTCAACGACAGTCTCCTACTCAGAGGAATAACTGTGTCTTCATGGGGACTAATGTAGAGAACGGTGTAGCCACTGTGGTAGTGATCAAAACAGGCAGTGACACAGAAATAGGTAAGATTGCCGACAGGCTCACCCTCAAAGCACCCGAGACAGACTTTGAAAGAGGCGTAACAGTGAAAAGATTGGCATCCATAGAAAATTTTGGGACAAAGGGAATTAATTTTTTAAAGATTTGATTTCCAGAAGCGGGAACCCCATCTCTTCTCTCTGTTTGTAGTATGCCTCTGCACTGAGCCTTGCAAGATTTCTTACGCGGGCGATGTATCCTGTCCTTTCTGTAACAGAAAAAGCGCCTCTCGCATCAAGCAGATTAAAAGTGTGTGAACATTTTAAGCAGAACTCATAAGATGGAAGTATAAGACCAAGTTTATTAAGTCTGACCGACTCTTTCTCATATGCATCAAATTGCTTTGATAAGAGGTCAGTGTCTGCATAATCAAAATTATACTTTGAGAATTCTACTTCACCAATATGGTGTATTTCTCCGTATCTTATGTCTTTACACCATTTAAGGTTAAATACATTATCCACTCCCTGTAAGTACATGGCAATCCTTTCAAGACCATACGTTAATTCAAGTGAGACGGGTTTAAGGTCAATCCCTCCGACTTGCTGAAAATATGTAAACTGCGTGATTTCCATACCATCAAGCCATACCTCCCAGCCGAGACCCCAGGATCCGAGGGTAGGTGATTCCCAGTCATCCTCGACAAATCTGATATCGTGTTTAAGAGGATCTATCCCTAAATAAGAAAGGCTTTCGAGATAGACCTCCTGACCGTCGGATGGAGATGGTTTTAAAATGACCTGGTACTGATAGTATTGTTGAAGTCTGTTTGGATTTTCTCCATACCTCCCATCGGTTGGCCTCCTTGATGGTTCAATATAAGCTGTTTTCCACGGCTCAGGCCCGAGGACCCTGAAGAATGTAGCAGGATGGAATGTGCCGGCCCCGACCTCTAAATCATATGGTTGTAAAAGGATGCAGCCCTTTTCTGCCCAGAACTGGTGAAGTTTTAATATCAAGTCCTGAAAATACATATGAACTCCGTACCTTAGTTTACACGATTTTTCAGTTTATTGTTTATCGGGTTCTTTCCGAACTCAGGAGTCTGAAGACACTGGAAACAAACAATAAACCGATAAAAGAAAAGCAGTGAAAATCATAAGGGAATGGTAAACTTTTTGTCAATTCCACGTTACTACATTTTTACCCCCTTCTTATTATGCAGACTGGCAGCAGAAACTTAGTCCACATTATTCATAGATTTTTATGATATACAAGCCGAGATAGAGTATCCTCGCTCATTCTCGGTCGTTCCGACCTCTCTACGAGTCGTAGACCGAGGCTTTTGCCTCTTTATTTTCACGTACTGCATTTGACTATCGGCAAAAGAATCCGCTCCAATACTCTATCTCGGCTTGTTTTATACTTTTTTATGAATAATATGGGTTAGGATAATTTCCCCAGAAATTGAGATAGAACCGTTAAAATAAACAAATGGCAAATTTCGGAAGATTTTCAGCCTTACATTACAGAGACTTCAGACTCTTCTGGTTTGGCCAGCTTGTTTCCTTGTCAGGCACGTGGATGCAGTCTGTTGCACAGGGATGGCTTGTATACAGCCTGACAAAATCACCTTTTTATCTCGGTATGGTTGCAGCCGCCGGGTCGCTACCTATTCTTTTATTCACGCTTGCAGGCGGCATAGCAGCAGATAGATTCAGGAAGAGAAACCTACTTTTGATGACACAGGCATTATCAATCATACCAGCCCTTTTTCTTGGCATACTCACGGATATTAATTTAATTGCTGTATGGCATGTTGCTATCATGGCAACACTTCTTGGCACAGTCAATGCCTTTGATATTCCTGCAAGGCAGGCATTTTTAGTCGAGATGGTGGGGAGAGGTAATCTTTTGAATGCTATAGCATTGAATTCAGCTGCATTTCATGGCTCTCGAATGATAGGACCTGTTGCGGCAGGATTGACAATTGCCTATATAGGACTACCTGCATGTTTTTATCTTAATGCACTTAGTTTTTTCGCGGTTATCATTGCTCTTTCAAGGATTAAGATAAAAGGCGCTGTAAACATAGGTTCAAAAGGGATTAAGAGAGATTTAATAGAAGGGATACAGTTCATAAAAAGCAAACCCGATATATTTAGGATCATAATAATAATTGCAGTGTTCAGTCTAACAGGTATGCCTTTTATAACTCTCCTTCCGGTGTTTGCAGCGGAAGTATTAAAGTCTGGCCCTGAAGGGTTTGGCTTTCTCGTTGGCGCTACGGGAATTGGTGCATTTACAGCCGCTTTATTCATTGCGTTCAAAGGTGATATAAAAGAAAAGGACAGGTTTATGTCTCTTTCAGCAATTTTTTTTTCATTTTCACTTTTTGCCTTTTCTCTATCAAAAGTATTCCATCTTTCAGTAATCATGCTTATATTCATCGGATGGAGTTTAGTGAGCTTTTTTGCAACTGCAAACAGTTTTATACAACTTTCCGTACCCGACAGCCTGAGAGGAAGGGCGATGAGCGTATATGCACTTGTGTTTTTAGGCACTGCCCCTATAGGCAACTCACTTATGGGCATTTTGGCTAATTCTGTCGGGACAGCCAATGCAGTTAGTATTTCAGCCATAATCTGTATTATCTCATCAATTATCTTTTCTTTGAAGATATCCAATTGGAAGTATTTGACTAAATTGTCTAAGTGATTTATAGTTTATAAAAATATGGTACAGAGTATGACAGGCTTCGGCAGTGCAGAAAATAATGGTTTCAGGGTTGAAATCCGCTCCGTAAACCACAGGTTTATTGACACGGCAATAAAGATGCCTCCTTATATGAGTCAATATGAAATACCTTTAAGAAATATCCTTAAGGGAAAATTTCGTAGGGGAAGATTGGATGTTTCTGTCTCTACAAATAATCATAAAGCAACCCAGCTAATAATAAATAAAGAGCTGGCAAGGAATATATGTACCGCCTTACAGGATTTACAAAAAGAACTTTCCATACCCGGCGAGATTAACATAGAGACACTCGCAGGATACAGGGAATTCCTTATTGAAGAGGAACCGAAATACGATATAGACTCGCTTTATGCTGCTTTTCATGAAGCCATCTCTAATCTCGAGGAAATGAGGATACGAGAAGGTAAGCTCATCTCAGAGGAACTGCACAAGAGGATAGAGTCATTGAATGCGATGAACGATGAAATAAAATCAATTGCTCCTCATGAGGTTGTAAAGTTGAGGGAAAAACTCACTGAAAGGCTAAGGCTGATACTCGAGGCTGGAGAGATAGACAGTACCAGGATAACTCAGGAGGCCGCAATAATAGCCGAGAAACTCGATATATCAGAGGAGGTAAGCAGAATAGAAAGCCATATAAAACAATTTTTAGAAATTCTCAGCAACGATAATATTATAGGAAGAAAGCTCGATTTTATTCTTCAGGAGATAAGCAGAGAGGTAAATACCTTAGCCTATAAGTCGGGTGATTATACTATATCTAACCTTGCAGTAGAGATGAAAACCGAGATCGAAAAGATGAGAGAACAAGCACAGAATATACAATGAATGGAGCACTATTAACATAGTGCTCCATGAAAAGGAATAGATATGAAAAAAGGTACCCTCAGTCCCGTACTCGTTAATATAGGGTTCGGCAATGTCGTAGCGGCCTCTAGGGTTGTTGCAATTGTGACCCCGGGTTCCGCACCTATGAAGAGGCTTCGCGAAGAGGCAAAAAAAGGAGGCAGATTAATTGATGCAACTGAGGGGAGGCGCACACGCTCGATAATAGTGACAGACAGCAACCATATTATATTGTCAGCACTTCAGGCAGAGACAATCACACAGAGATTCTTCGAAGGAAAGGAAACCCTTGCAGGAGAGGAAGAATAGGGGCAGCTTATTTATAGTCTCTGCACCTTCAGGATCTGGTAAAACAACGTTATGCAAGAAACTTGTTTCGTCGCTGCCTAATCTGAAATTTTCTGTCTCATATACAACGCGGCATCCACGACCAGGGGAAGTTAACAACAGAGACTATACGTTTATTACCAGGAATGAGTTCATGTCGATGGTTGATAAAAAAGAATTCATAGAGTGGGCAGAGATACACGGAGAGTTTTACGGCACTTCAAAGAAGATGCTTGAAGAACTTATCGGTTCAGGTATTGACGTTATTTTAGATATCGACACTCAGGGCGCAATGCAGCTAAAGAAAAAATACGGGGAAGGCACATATATATTCGTACTCCCGCCCTCTATAGAGGTACTGAGAGAAAGACTCGAAAAACGAATGACTGATTTAAAGGAGGAAATAGAAAAAAGGCTTAAGATGGCATCTGTTGAAATAAAAAGCTACTACACGTATGATTATGTTATAATTAACGATACTTTCGAGGATGCGCTCAAAGAACTCGAGTCAATAATAATCTCTCACAGAGCTATCACTAAAATGATTAACCCGCTCTGGATCGAAGAGAGGTTTAAAATTGGAGGGTAAGATGAATATTATTTCTTTACCGATTGAATATGACCATAACAAGATCGATGGGAGATTCAGAATTATAGCAATAGCAGCTCAGAGGGCAAAAGAACTTGCTTTAGGCGCTAAGCCTAAAGTTAAAACAAAATCAAAGAAAATTACTACTCAGGCTCTTGAGGAAACAATAAATAATACCGTCGAATTCCTTATCGGTGAAGATGCAAAAAAGGCAAAGGAAGATGCTAAAAAATTTGACTATAGAAAGCTCCTCGAAGAGAGAAAGAGGGAGATTAGCGCTGAGGACCTTACAGAGTTTGAGAAAGATCTAAAGGTTTATCTCCATGAAAAGGAGGTAATGGACAAGAAGGCTCTGGAGGGTCTCTTCGTTGAAAAACAAGAGGAAGGCGCTGAACGAGAGGAAGGTGCTGAAGGATAGATCCATACTTCTTGGCGTAACAGGCGGGGTTGCGGCTTATAAGACTGTTGATTTAATACGGAGACTCAGAGAGGAAGGTTCATCGGTTACTGTTATCATGACTGAGGCCGCTAAGAATTTTATAACACCGCTGTCTCTCGAGGTTGCCTCCCGGAACAGGGTTTTTTCTAACCTTTACAGCGACCCTATGATACACATAAATCTACCTGCCAGTGCGGATATTCTGGTTATAGCCCCGGCAACAGCAAATATAATTGGAAAGTTTGCAAGGGGTATTGCTGATGATCTTCTGAGCACAAGTTTTCTTTCATTCAGGGGCAAAGTAGTTATCGCACCGGCAATGAACTGGAGGATGTATGAGAAGCCTGTTTTCCAGGAGAATCTGAGAAGTCTTTTGTCCCATGGGGTTATCCAGGTGGGACCTGAAAAGGGGGATCTGGCTTGTGGGGAAGATGGCACAGGAAGGATGTCAGACATTCCTGAAATAATCGAAGCGGTCAGGAATGCTCTTTCAAAAAAGGATCTTGTGAAAGAGAAGATCCTTGTAACTGCAGGTCCTACAAGGGAGTATCTTGACCCTGTCAGGTTCATATCTAACAGGTCATCGGGCAAGATGGGTTATGCAATTGCAAGAGCTGCATACAGGAGAGGCGCTGATGTGACGTTAATAAGTGGTCATTCAGCATTAAACCAACCCAAGGGGATTAACTTCATTTCTGTGGAAACTGCAACGGATATGTTAAATGCTGTAAATAAAGAAATAGATTTATCAACGGTACTGATAATGTCTGCTGCTGTTTCTGATTTTATGCCTGCAGAAAAGTCTAAAGAGAAGATCGAGAAATCCGGGAAGCTGCTTTTGAGGCTAAACCCGACCACCGATATTATTTCAGAGGTCGGGAAAAAGAGGAAGAAGCCATTTATTATTGGGTTTGCGGCTGAAACGGGTGGAAGGATTGAAAGGGCAAAAAAGAAATTAAAAGAAAAGAATATGGATATGATTATATTTAATGATGTAACACAAAACGGTTCAGGTTTTGATGTTGATACAAACAAGGTTGTAATTATTGACAAAGAGAAAGAGATAAGACTTCCGCTTTTAAGTAAAGAGTCCGTTGCAGATGCAATATTAGACAGGCTCATTGAAATCAGGGCTTGATTTTTTACTGATTTATTAAAAATCCGGGCATATTATGGCATTTGAAGACATCGAAAGATTAAGGGAAAAGGTGGATAAAGATCCGAATTCCAAGCTCTTTATCCCACTTGCTGAAGAATATAAGAAGGCAGGGATGTACGACGAGGCCATAGATGTTCTTATAAAGGGAATCGAAAGACAGCCTGGATACATGAGTGCACATGTTTCCCTTGGCAAGATATATATTGAGAGGGATATGCTTAAAGAGGCAAAGGCTGAGTTCGAACAAGTTGTTAGTGCGATCCCCGATAATTTATATGCCCATAAAAGGCTGGCCGAAATTTATAGAGACCTTGGAGAAACAGACAAGGCAGTGGAATCATTTAAGACAGTATTACAACTTAACCCAACGGATGAGTGGGCAGCAATTAACCTTGCGGATATCAAGGGAGAACCCAAACCAAATTTAGAGGTACAGGAATCCACAATAGAAGTAGAAGATGAAACAATCCTTGCTGAATCAGAAGTAGTAGCAGAAACAGAGGAGGAAAAGCCGGAGATCCCTGTCAGTGAAGAAATTAAAGAAGGTCTTGAGGAAACCCCTGACATTTCTCAGCCAAATTTAAGTCCAAGCGATGCTGACCCGTATATATTACAGGGCAAGTATATGGAGGCAATGAATATATACAGAAACCTTCTCTCAATAGAACCAGACAACATGCAGGTGATGCAGCGTATCGAGGAGCTAAAGACCCTTTTAAAACTTCTCGGGAAGGACAAAGAAGAGTTAATAGTGAAACTGGACAATCTACTCGCCGGCATAAAAAAGAGACGTGATGAGTTTTTTGGAAGTTAGGAGAGACAACGGTCTTTAATCTTGACATAAATATTAACTGACGGGTTATGATGTATTGCGGTTATAACAATGAAGAAAAAAGTAAAGAAGCTTTTAGTTATCCACGGTCCTAATTTAAATCTCCTCGGTAAAAGGGAGACAGAGATATATGGTACTAAGTCACTCGATGATATAAATAAGGATATCCTTTCCCTCGCCTCAGAACTTGGGATTGATGCTAAGACTATTCAGCTTAACGGTGAGGGAGAGATTGTAGAAGTTATACAAAAAGGTGACTATGATGCCCTGATTATAAACCCTGCTGCTTACACCCATACAAGCGTCGCGATAAGGGATGCTATTGCAGCAGTTGGTAAGCCCGCTATCGAAGTGCATCTGTCAAACATTCATAAACGCGAGGAATTCAGGAAAAAGTCTTTCATAGCAGAGGTTGCCGTTGGCCAGATAAGCGGCTTCGGACCCGATAGCTATCTACTTGCCCTTAGGGCTGCAAAGAATATCCTTTCTAAATGAGCATAAAATTTTCTCGCTCTTTATTCGAAGAGTCGCTCGTGGCTCGTTACTCGTCACTATTGGTCAAAATAAGGGAATCCCTTAACCGAAGGGGAGTTGATGGTTTTCTCATTACAGACATAAATAATGTTCGGTATTTCACCGGTTTTTCAGGGTCATCAGGTCTTCTTTTAATTACAGGGGAGAAAAGTTTTTTTGTGACTGACTTTAGATATAAAGAACAGTCAGAAAGAGAGGTAAAGGGGTGGGATATTGTTATAGGAAAAGGAGATATTGTAAAGACTATAAAAAATCTCTCTAAAAAGACTGGTATAAAAAAACTCGGCATAGAGGCTTCTGTGACATATAAATTTTTTATGAGGTTATCTAATATAGGTTTAAGTTTGAAGGCTTTCAATGGATTTGTAGAAAGGCTGAGGGAAATAAAAGATGCTATAGAGATAAACTCAATCAAAGAGGCAGTAAGGCGTGCAGAGAGTGCATTTCTTGATGTGAAGCCATATATAAGACAGGGGGTAAAAGAAAGAGCGATAGCACTAAGACTCGAAGAAAGATTAAAGAAAAAAGGGTGCAGACATATCCCGTTTGACATAATTATTGCCTCGGGTCCGAATTCTGCTATGCCTCATGCAAGGCCAACTGAAAAGAAATTGAATGAGGGTGACCTTGTAATTA
>Ga0154888_1122_pt1 | contig 13568 bp, 12 predicted proteins | sample Rifle2008BG19ft_FD_105860 | JGI IMG/M metagenome (GOLD analysis project Ga0154888, IMG submission 105860) | Thermodesulfovibrio sp. RBG_19FT_COMBO_42_12
GATTATTTAGAGTCTGTTTATAAATTGATAGACCCCCTCACCCTTTCCCCGTATACAAGGTTCAAATTTCTCCTTTATATTAAAACGACTAACCCGGATTATTCATAAAAACTGGGGAAACAAGCCGAGATAGAGTATCGGAGCGGATTCTTTTGCCGATAGTCAAATACACTATGTAAAAACAAAGAGGCAAAAGCCTCGGTCTACGACTCGTAGAGAGGTCGGAACGACCGAGAATGAGCGAGGATACTCTATCTCGGCTTATATCGCAAAAATCTATGAATAATCCGGGCTAATCGAAAAAAATAAGCCAGAGGGATTACTTCAGGGAATCATGATGGATTAAAATTAGAAGATTAAACGGGTAGCGTCTGCACCTTTCACATCTCTGACTGAAAGTCGGAGCTTTCAGCCGGCATCCATGTAAAGCGCACTTTGACTTACTCTATTATCTTAGGCACCCTGTAGAATTTCTCTGTATGCTCAGGCGCGTTTCTCAGGGCATCTTCTTTCGGAATAGAAGGCCGTGGTATATCATCCCGCACCACATTGCTTAATGACAGGACATGGGATGTAGGTTCTATATCTTTTGTATCAAGCTCATTCAGTTTTTCCATGTAATCAAGGATGCTGCTCAACTGTGAGCCGAATAACCCCTTTTCTTCTCCGGAAAGCGAAAGCCTTGCCAGAGTTGATATATGTTCGATCTCTTCTTTAGATATCTTCACCTTAACAGCTCAGATTTTCACCAGATTTGCAAATTTAACGGCAAGTCTTTTCACACCAAAGGTCGGAAAATTAACCATTACTTTTATATCTTCACCATCTCCATAACAGTCGCGCACCACACCTATGCCCCACATGGGGTGTTTCACCCTGCATCCGGCGGTATACAGGGTAAAAGTGTGCCTGGGTCCGGCTTTCTTCTGTACAGGCGTGATCTTTATTGATTGGCGGCCTGTTATTTTTTCTATCCATTGACAGCAGTCCCTGGGTATATCTTTCAGAAATCTTGAAGGTTCCTGATCCTGTAACTTTGTGTATAATTTCCTCTTACTGGCACCCGTTAACCAGAGGATATCCTTTGCCCGGGTCATGCCCACATAAAACAACCTGCGTTCCTCAGTAATTTCGTCTTCGCGCTCCATAGCCTTACAATATGGCAGCACTCCTTCTTCAATTCCTATAATAAATACCACAGGGAATTCAAGACCCTTTGCGCTATGCAATGTCATGAGTGAAATGTAATCTCCTCCGATTATCTCATCCATATTTGTGAATAACGAGATCCTATCAAGAAAATCCTTTGTTTCCTTACCCTCGGCGGATGAGATGAGCTCTGCAATGTTCTTTACCCTTTCCTCCTCCAGGGTTTCTGCATAACCTGATTTTCCAAGTATGCTTTTTAACATCTCTGCTGCAGACCTGTATTTTGCAGATGAAAAACCATCAATCAGCTTTGCAAATTCAGCAAGTCTATCTTTTACAGCAGAGGTGAAGCTATCAGAGCGAAGTGCTACCTTCATCGCATCAAATAGAGCTATGGATTTTTTCTTTGCCTCATGCTCTATTCTGGCAAGGTTAGTCACACCTATCCCCCTTGAAGGACAATTTATAATCCTTCTGAAACTCACATTATCTCCACAATTTAGCGATAACCGCATGTATGCGACTATATCCTTAATCTCCTTCCTCTGGTAAAAGCTAACACCGCCAAGAACACGGTAAGGGATATTTTCGTCGCGCAGCGCATCTTCAACTGCCCGTGACTGAAGATTCACACGGTAAAATATTGCAAAATCCCTATAATTGTATGCCCCTTTCAGATAGAATTCTTTTATAACCTTAGCAATATACTTAGCTTCATCTTCATATGTATTCAGCCAGCAATAGTGTACCTTCTCGCCGCAACCTCTATCCGTCCAGAGCTTTTTGTGTTTCCTTGCAGGATTATGCGAAATAACAGCCCCTGAAACATTAAGTATATTCTGTGTAGAACGATAGTTCTGTTCCAGTTTAATAAGTTTCGCTCCGGGGAAGTCATTCTCGAACTTCAGGATATTATTGACATTAGCACCTCTGAATTTATATATACTCTGATCGTCATCTCCAACAACACATATATTTTTGTGAGCTGACGAAAGTAATTTGAGAAGCTGATACTGAGCAAGATTAGTATCCTGAAACTCATCAACAAGTATATAAGAGAATTTCTCCTGGTATTTTCCAAGCAGCTTCGAGTAATTCTTAAATAGTTTTACGGTCAGCATAATCAGATCATCAAAATCAAGCGCGTTACTCCTCACAAGCTCATCCTGATATCGCACATAAACCTTTGCCAGCTTCTCGTCAAAACCAAAACCATCACCTGAAGAAAGAAACTCTTCAGGCCCTATCAGGAAAGACTTTAGAATGCTTATACGCGATACAATGCCCTTGTAGAGGGCCTCATACATCTTGAATTCTTTTAATATATGTCTCACAAGGCTATACTGGTCATCTTCATTATAAATAGAAAAATTATTGTCATAACCGAGTACCTTTATTTCTTTACGCAGGATCCTGTTGCACTGTGCATGAAATGTACCTATATAGAAGCCATTACAATCTTTATCAAGGAGACCGGTTATCCTTTCCTTCATCTCCTTAGCTGCCCTGTTTGTAAAGGTAACAGTAAATATTGAATCCGGAGAAAGTCTTTTCGACTTCACGAGATGTGAGAACTTGTGGGCAATTACCCTTGTCTTTCCGCTTCCTGCCCCGGCGAATACGAGCAAGGGACCATCTGTATAGGCAAGGGCTTCCTTTTGCTGAGGGTTTAAATCATGCATTGAAATCTCCTTTAACGTATTCATATTAACAGTTTTTTACTTTTAAAATCTATAGTTACATAATCTTTAATTATAGATCTACAAGATAAAACCGAATAAATTCGAGAACCTAATATAGACAAACCGCAAACCCTTTTTCATTCAACGGTAACGCTCTTTGCAAGGTTCCTCGGTTGATCTACATCACACCCCCTTAATACGCCGATATGATACGCAAGCAATTGTACTGGCACAGCCATCAATACAGTTGTGAGGTAAGGATTCGTCTCAGGCACAAAAATGCATCTATCTGAAATCCCGCATACCTCGCTGTCAGCGCTGTTTGTGATTGATATGACCTTTCCTCCCCTGCTCTTTACCTCCTGAATGTTAGAAATTATTTTTTCTTGCAGCTTATCCTTAGGTGCAAGAACAACAACAGGAAGTTCCTCATCTATCAGCGCTATCGGGCCATGCTTCATCTCACCAGCAGGATATCCCTCTGCATGTATATATGATATCTCCTTCAACTTCAATGCGCCCTCAAGTGCAATTGGATAATTCATACCTCTTCCGAGGTAAAGAACTCCCCCTGCCTTAAAAAAATCCTTTGCTACTGTTCTTATACCTTCATCCGTAGCTAATATTTTTTCTACCTTGCCAGGGAGCAACAGTAGTTCTCTCAAAAACCCCCTTGAGATATCCGCCGAGATTGTATCCCTTATCTCTCCAATAGCCACAGCAAAAAGGTAAAGACCTACGATCTGAGATGTAAATGCCTTTGTTGAAGCAACCCCTATCTCAGGGCCTGAATGAGTGTAAAATACAGCATCAGCTTCTCTCGAAGAGGTGCTACCGACAACATTACATATACTGAGTGTCTTCGCTCCAAGCCTTTTTGCCTCTCTCTGGGCAGCAAGTGTATCTGCCGTCTCCCCAGACTGGGTTATACCAATCATAAGGTCTCCAGACCTTATGATTGGCCTTCTATAGCGAAACTCTGATGCAACATCAACCTCGACAGGGACCCTGACAAGTTCCTCTATCATATATTTACCTATAAGGGCTGCATGGTAAGATGTGCCACAGGCCACAATAAAAATCCTTTCAACAGCCCTTAGGTCTTCTTCCTTAACACCAAATTCTTTTAGATTCACTTCACCACTCTCCACGTTAAATCTTCCCCTCAGTGTATCGGCAATAGCCCTTGGTTGCTCATGTATCTCCTTCAACATAAAATGTCTGTAACCGCCCTTCTCAGCCATAGAAGGGCTCCACGGCACAGACTTTACATCCTTCTGGACAGGAATGCCGTCAGGCCCAATAATTTTGACCCCTCCTTCTGTCATAACCACCATATCACCATCATCAAGAAATATTACATCGTTCGAATAACTCAGGAATGCAGGAACATCCGAGGCAACAAAATATTCTCTGTCACCTAAACCGACAACAAGGGGGCTGTCCTTCCTCACACCTACAATCTTACCAGGCTCGTCTTCTTTGATAACAGCAATGGCATAAGTCCCCTTAACTTCTTTCAATGCCTCTCTAACAGCATCCTCAAGAGGATATCTCTTTGCATAACTCTCGACGAGATGGCAGAGGACCTCTGTATCCGTTTCCGAAGTAAACTGATATCCGTTCTCTATGAGCTTCTTTTTCAGGGGAAGGTAATTCTCTATTATTCCGTTATGCACTAAAACAACGCCGTTAGACCTGTGCGGATGGGCATTTTCATCTGAAGGTCTTCCATGGGTAGCCCATCTCGTGTGTCCTATTGTGGTATGACTGAATGGGTTTTCAGATTCAAGTAGGGAGGTTAGGGCTTTTATCTTGCCACTACACCTTCTAACCTCGATACCCTTATCAGAAAAAAAAGCAATCCCCGCAGAATCGTATCCCCTGTATTCAAGACGCTTCAAGCCCTCAAGTACTACCGGCACTGCATTTTTCTTACCTATATATCCGATTATCCCGCACATATTAATAGTTAATAGTCATTATTACTACAGCGTATTTTTTGTCATTCCCGAAGTCCGTAATCGGGAATCCAGAGTTTTCAATGCTTTCTGGATTCCATATTATCTTTTCTCACCCTTTTTAACTTTTGACTTTTCACTTTTCACTTTTGACTTTCTTCTGAGTGCCCATTTTTTGATATTCTTCTGTTCTATCCTGCTTAAGGCAAGGGCTTTTGAAGGTACATCCTTTGTTATAGTAGACCCTGCACCAATGTAGGCGCCTTTGCCTATCTTCACAGGGGCGATGAGTTGGGAGTCGCTTCCTACAAAGACATTGTCACCGATAGCGGTAATATGTTTTTTATAGCCATTATAGTTACAGGTTATCGTACCTGCCCCTATGTTTACGTCCTTCCCTATCTTTGCATCCCCGAGATAAGTAAGATGAGACGCCTTTGTGCCTGAGCCAATAACTGATTTTTTAACCTCAACAAAATTGCCTATCTTCGCATCGGTACCAATCTTTGAACCGGGTCTTATGTGAGCGAATGGTCCGACTACAGCCCTATCCTTCACAACAGAACCTTCAATCAGTGTTGAGTCCCTGATAACAGCACCATCTCTTATAATACTGTTTCGAATCCGCACATTCGGGTAGATCGTACATCCTTTGCCTATTTTTGTATTGCCTTCAAGATGAACATTTGGATAGACCGTAGTGCCTCTTCCCATCCTGACGTCTAAGGATATAAATACCGAGGTGGCATCTATAAAACTTATACCCCTGTTCATCCACCTCTTTATTATCCTGAGTCTCATTAACTGCCTGGCCTTCTCAATATCTTCCTGGGTATTTACACCTATAAATTCGTCTTCGGAACCGATGCAATACGCTCCTGCCTTTATCCCTTTATCCCTCGCAACACCTATTATATCTGTCAGATAATATTCACCTTTTATCTTATTAAGCTTTATATCCTTCAAAAGGTATAAGGCATCAGACTCGATAGCATATACCCCGCTGTTTACCTCCCTTATATTCTTTTGGAGAGATGTGGCATCCATTTCCTCGATTATGGATGTTATATAACCTGCGTCGTCTCTTATTATCCTGCCATATGAGTCTGGCTCCCGGGACATAAATGATAGTACCGAAATAACATCATTTTTTTTCTCGTGAAGTTTTATAAATTTCTTAAGAGTCTCTCGGGTCATCAAGGGTGTATCTCCATTGATAACGACAACAGGCCCTTTGAATCCACTGAGTGACGGCAATGCCTTTAAGAGCGCATCTCCTGTACCCTTTGCCTCTTTCTGCTGTGCAAAAGAAATTGTACTATTATTAATTATAGATTCCTCTATTTCCTTATAATATTTTCCTGCCACAACAACAACCCTTTGTGGTTTAAGTTCATTGAGGGTGTTCAGGACATGCTGGAGCATTGTGGTACCATGTAGTTTATGAAGAACCTTTGGTAATGATGAATTCATCCTCTTTCCTATCCCCGCAGCCAAAATAACACCTGCTATCTTCATTCTTTTACCTCGGATATTCTCGGAGGCGTTGCGATGCCGCCAGAAAGTATAATCTTAATTCCCTCATCTATTGGAATGTCGGTATAATAAACCTCTTCATTCCTGAAGAGTGCAATCTCACCGAAGTAAAAATGGTTAGTAGGAATGTAAATGACCCTCATGTAAGATTCACTGCCATCTTTTCCTGCCTTGACAGTGCATTCCTTTGTAAGAAAACCGAAAGCGAAGACGCCGGGTCGCGGGTATTCAACGATAACGAATTTCCTGAATGATAAACCTTTACTTTCAGGAGAAAAGGCATCAACAAGCTGTTTAATAGCTGTATATATACCCTTAAACAGGGGTAATTTGAGCATGATCATCTCGATATACCCGATGATCCTTCTACCTATGACATTCGTGGAGATAATACCTACAATGAATATGAGCACCATTGCAGAAATAAAACCAAGGCCCGGAACATGATAGCCAAGAATATTATAGTACAGGGGCCCAAGAAAGCCGTCAACAAGCTTGAAGAACCATCCTATTACGAGAAAGGTGACAATAGCGGGGATTAATACAAGGAGTCCTGCAAGGAATCTCCTTTTGAAGGTAGAACGGATGGAAGTATGCATGTCACCTCCCAACCTTGGCGATCACCTCATCAGGCACATCAAAGTTAGTGTAAACATTCTGGACATCGTCATGATCTTCGAGTAATTCTAACAGTCTCATCATCTGCTCTGCAGACTTCTCATCGAGGGCAACATAACTCTTAGGAAGCATTGTTATCTCCGCGAGGGATACCGGAATACCGGATGCCTCCATAGAAGTCTTTACCTTACCCATGTCCTCAGGAGCTGTAATAACCTCATAGTTGTCTTCTTTCGGATCATTCCTCATGTCCTCGGCCCCGGCATCAAGAGCCACCGACATCAGTGTGTCTTCATCAATCCTGGTCTTCTCTACAAGAATATATCCTTTTTTTACAAACATCCAGGACACACAACCAGCCTCGCCTAAGTTGCCGTTGTTCTTGGTCATGATATGTCTTATCTCGGGACCTGTCCTGTTCCTGTTGTCTGTAAGCACCTCTAAAAGTATTGCAGTGCCACCAGGACCATACCCTTCATATAAAGACTCCTCATAAGACACCCCTGGAAGCTCGCCTGTACCTTTCATGATCGCCCTTTTTATATTGTCATTCGGCATGTTTACTTCTTTTGCCTTTTCTACAGCTGTCCTCAGCCTCGGATTTCCTGTCAGGTCTCCGCCGCCAATTCGTGCGGCAATTGAGATCTCCTTGACGATCTTGGTAAAAACTTTCCCCCTCTTTGCATCGGTACTTGCTTTTTTATGTTTAATCTGCGCCCATTTGGAATGTCCCGACACGATGCCTCCTTCAGACGTTTAAATAATCAACATTAAAATCTATATTTGTTTGGTTATTGTATTTTGGTTATTAATACCGATATTTTAGCTTAATACGGGTGGATAATTCCACATGAGTTATACTGTCAAGCCTCGATACCGTATTCTTTGATCTTTGTGAGAAGTGTCTTGTAACTAACATGAAGTATTTCGGCCGCTTTACTTTTATTGCCCCTTGTCTCCTTGAGCACATCAACAATCTTTTGAGTTTCTGCTATCCTTAATGCCTCCTTTGCTACATCTTCGAGAGTCCCTCCCAAGGATAGAGACCTTTTAGCAGACTCAAAAACAGACTGCCTGTTAAGAACGAAATGTTCAGGGGTAATCGTGTCTCCGTCACAAAGGATAACCGACCTCTCTATAGCATTTTCAAGTTCCCTTACGTTACCCTTCCAGTGATAGTTCATAAGCATATCAAGTGCTTCTTTTGAAACACCCTTTATGGGAGTTTTTATTTCAAGGCAGTACTTATTCATAAAGTAATCAACAAGCAAAGGAATATCTTCCCTTCTTTCCCTTAACGGCGGTATCCTTATCGGGAACACGTTAAGCCTGTAATAAAGATCCTCCCTGAACTTCCTATCCTCTACTGCCTTTTCAAGATCCTTATTGCTTGCCGCAACGATCCTTACATCAACCATAATAGCCTTAACAGCACCCACCCTCTCTATCTCGCCCGATTCAATAGCCCTGAGGAGCTTTGATTGTATAGTCAGATCCATATCGCCAACTTCATCGAGGAATATAGTACCCTTATCAGCAAGCTCAAACTTACCGAGCTTCTTTACATCCGCTCCCGTAAATGAACCTTTTTCATGGCCAAAAAGTTCTGACTCGAGGAGATCTCTTGGTATCGCCGCACAATTAATCGGCACAAACGGATAATCCCGTCTATGGCTCAGGTTGTGTATCGCCCTCGCAAAGAGTTCCTTCCCCGTACCGCTCTCGCCGAGCAAAAGCACCGTTGACTTAGTAGTCGCAACCTTCTGCACCATTTGTGCAACATCTGCTATTTTCTCGCTTTTCCCGACAATCCTCGGAAATCCGAGTTTTGATGCAAACTCCTCTTTTAACAGGATATTCTCAGTATGTAATCTATGTGTCTCAATCGCCCTCTTTATCAGCATAAGAAGGTGGTCCGTATCAAAAGGTTTTGTAATAAAGTCAAAGGCTCCCTCTTTCATGGCTGCTACAGCTGTCTCAACAGAACCATATGCTGTCATGACGATAACAGGTATAAGCGGATTTTCTTCCCTCGATGCCTTAAGTATATCTATGCCACCTTTTTTGGGGAGTTTAAGGTCTGTTAGAACAAGGTCTATCTTGCCTTCTTTCAGATGTCTTATGCCATCTACCCCGTCTCTGGCAGAGATAACCACATAACCTTCAGACTCGAGGGTCTCCTTAAGCATTTCTGCCATTGATTCCTTATCTTCTATTACAAGGATAGTCTCCATATGATACTCACCCCGTTAGAACATTTTGTGTGAACCCAGTAAGGTTTTGATATATTATGTGGTAAATTCTAACGGGACTCACATCCTCGCCTCTTTAAGGGCCTCCTTACAAAAACATCTTCTCTCAATTGGTATAAGGTTAAAGGATTCTTTCAGTAGTCCCTTCAATCGTCCGGTAGTTCCCTTCATCACCTCTATAACCTCTGTTGTTGTCAGTCTTTTTTCTTTTATTCCTGCAGCGTAGTTTGTAACAACAATAACACCTGCAAAACAGATTTCTGCTTCCCTTGCAAGCGATGCCTCTGGCATAGCTGTCATTCCAACAACATCAGCGCCAATGCCGGAAAAAAATTCTATCTCTGCCTCAGTCTCAAACCTTGGACCGTTCACACATACATAAGTCCCGGATTTCCTTAATTCTATCCCGGATTTCCTGCCGGCTCCAAGAATAGACTCCCTCAATTCAGAACAATATGGCTTTGTAAAGTCTATATGTACAACTCCATCACCATCATAAAATGTTGAATCCCTGCCTTTTGTCATATCTATAATCTGATCGGGAACAACAATTGTTCCGGGCTTCATATCAGGACTTATACCCCCTACAGCACTCAATGATATAACCCTTTCTACACCAAGTTCTTTAAAACCCCATATGTTTGCCCTGTAATTTATCTTATGGGGAGGAATACGATGCAGCGAACCATGTCTTGGCAGAAATACAACCTCTATTCCTGAGAACTCACTAATAACGTAAGAATCGGATGGCTCTCCAAAGGGTGTTGAGAACTTTTTAGTCTTTTTGATAACAACTTCCTCAATTTCATAAAGCCCGCTCCCCCCTATAACTCCTACCATTATACAGTATCTCCTTCTAATAGTTTAAATTATTAGATAAAATTTTAACATATTAGGTGGCGGGTAAGGTAAAGCATTGTGTCAAATAATACACACCCTATTGACAATGGGCAACACATCTGTGTATCTAACTCCTTTATTATAATGCAGTGGGAACCAGAATCCCTTTTCGGGAACTCCTTTTAAAACCACTATCCGGTGTAACGTGTGGTTTACGAAAGGCCTAAAAACTTTTGGGATTTGCTGGCACTATATTTGCAACCTTACATCAAGCTTTCATTAAATTTTTACCAAATAAACGATGCGACTACAAAGGACATTAAAACGGGAGGTAAGCTTCGAAGGCATAGGCCTCCATACAGGCCGGCACTCGAAGGTCCGCCTCAGACCAGCGTCGCGAGACACAGGCATAATATTTATAAGGACAGATAAGGACTTAGCTATAAGGGCTTCAATAAATTCCGTAACAGACACTGCCTTTTCTACTACGCTGGGGTATAACGGGATAAAGATCAGGACGGTTGAACATATCCTTGCTGCCCTTTATGGTCTCGGGATAGACAATCTTTTCATAGAAATAAACGGACCAGAGATACCCATCCTCGATGGAAGCTCAATAGAGCTTACAAACTTAATCCTTAAGGGCGAAATTGCAAAACAGAGTAAGAAAAGACCGTATATAAGGATAACAAACCCTGTGGTCATTAACGATGGGTATGCCAAGATCGTAGCCCTTCCCCATAATGGAAGGCGTATAACGTACATGATTCATTTTAATCACCATCTACTCGGAGAGCAAAAGCTGAGCTTAGAGCTTACTGAGGAAAACTTTGTAATAGAGGTAGCACCTGCACGGACCTTCGGTTTTCTGAAGGATGTCGACTATCTGAAAGCAAATGGATTCGCAAGGGGTGGTTCCTTCGACAACGTCATAATACTCGGAGAAAGCGGAATATTGAATTCTTCAGGCCTAAGGTTTAAAGACGAATTTGTGCGCCATAAAATACTGGATATGATTGGCGATCTATCCTTAGCAGGATTTCCGATTTACGGTCACATTATAGCAAGCAAGTCAGGACATACCACAAACCTTAAGTTCCTGAAAAAGCTACTTTCACACCCCGATTGCTGGGAGTTAATATCAGAAGTCAGCCAGCAACCGGTATCAGTCTATACATAAAAATCCTTTATTTTCCAATAGCTTACAAATTTTACTTGAATTTTTCAGCAAAATCGAGTTTCATAGTATAGAAGACCGTGAAAGAGGAGGCTGGAGAATTCCTTCTCCAGCCTAAAAAAAATGTCTGTGGATGAAGAGGGAAATTATTTCTTCTTTGCGGTCTTCTTTGCAGTCTTCTTAGCTGCCTTCTTAGTTGCCTTTGCCATCAAAAATTCACCCCCTTTCTATCCCGAATTTACCTGCTGAGGTAATTTCAGGAGCACTTTATAATCAAAGTCTGCCTACCAAGGTAATCCTCTTGCCTGATAAAAGTCTTCTCAGGTTAGCATCACTCTTTTTCTTCTTGAGCCTATATTCGTCTTCCTCTATCATGGTGCAGCTAATCTTTTGATCAAACCTTTTTTCAATATCTTTAAGTTCCTTTGTGAGCGATGATGATGCACCTATAACAAAAAGGTCTACGTTAGCCACATCATTCCCTTCCGCAAATGGTCCGTAAATAAAAGCAGCCTTTGCACCGGAAGCCCTCAGGACTGCCTTGAGCGCACCCGGCAGACCGAGAGACTTTGTTATAAGATTTTTTAGTTCAGAAAACAGGGGTGAATCCTTATCCGCCTGAAAATATTTGAGATTGGCAATCTTTTCGCTGATTACTATATCCATCTTCTCAAGGTTATCAAGTTCCCTCTTCACACCAGACGGATTTTTTCTGAGCAGTTTAGCTATCTCCCTGATATAAAACTTTTCATCCGGGCTGTTCAGAAGCAGCGAGAGGACATCTGCTCTTATTGATGATGAAAATAAACTTTTTAACATTTGTTCACCTGTATGAATTTATACATAATAAATTCCCTTTTGTCAACAAAAAAATTACATTTGAGAACAAACAATGCATTTTTGTGAACGATTATTTTAATGCAACGATTGTTCTAAAATCTAAAACTATTCTTTTCGCAATATTCCATTGATATTATTTTTTTGAAATTAGGCTCTAATAAATTTTTCCGTCATTCCGGCTTGTCCGGAATCATTCTTCAATTTCTATCATTACAAAGCTTTATTCAAGAAGGATTCCCGGCAAGCGGGAATGACGTATCATATCCCTTACTTTTTTCAAATTCATTACATCATCAGACTCTTTCTTTTTGGGTGTTTCAAGAATTAAAGGAATATCCTCGAAGGACGGAAAGTTAATGAATTGCCTTAATCCAGTTGCACCTATCTTTCCAAGACCGATGTGCTCATGTCTGTCAATACCTGAACCAACATTGCCTTTTGAGTCATTCAGATGTACAAGTTTTACCTTATCAAAACCGATATATTTTTTTATTTCATTTGAAATTTTCTGTATACCAATATCATCACGGATGTCATACCCCGCTGCGAACGCATGACATGTGTCAATACATACGCCTGATATTAATGTTCTTCTTACCCCAGTTAGAATCTCTAATAAGTCTTTAATCGTAGAAGAGATATCTCCTCTTTCACCAGCAGTATTTTCTATGAGCAGTCCTGCTTTCCATCTTCCTATCAATGCAGCTTCATTTAAAGCACTAATTGCTCTTTCCCTTGCAATGTGCTCCTCATCTCCTGACGCACTGCCTGCATGAAGTATTACATAATCAGCATCAATTGCATCAGCCCTATCCATTTCTATGACAAATAGAGCAATGGATTTCTTTCTTAAAATGTTATCCCTCGATGCCATATTTATTAGATAAGAGGTATGGATATAAAGAGGCGAGATATTGAATCTTTGCCTGAGCAATTTAAACATCGAGACATCTTCTTCAGAAATCGTTTTTACAGCCCATCCCCTTGGGTTGTGAGAAAATATCTGTACCGTGTTACATCCAAGTGCTTTAGCCCTCTCTAAACTCAGATGTAAACCGCCGGCGATCGAAGTATGGACACCAAGCCTGCGCATAAAATATCTCAAAATCTCAGCGTAGCCTTAGCCCTCTTCGGATTAAGAAGCAGATCGAGGCCGATATTCGCACTCGGGACATGAATATCAGCAGCCATTATCGCATCGGTAGCACAGCCTTCTCCCTGAGATACGGCGATACCGATACATGCTGCTTTAAGCATTCTCCTGTCATTATTTCCATTCCCGAACGCAACTACATTTTCAGCGCCGAGCTTTTTGACATATTCCTCTTTCTGTACATCATGTTTTTTACCTTTGAGGATGTGTATTTCGCAATTAGTCCCTTCAAGTTCTGTCTTTACCTTGCCGAATGTATCAGCAGTCAAGATATGTACTTTTAGAAACTTGGCTATCTCATTTAGTTGTCCTCTGACTCCTTGCAGAAGCCTCCCATCAACAGAGAGAGTTCCGGTAAAA
>Ga0154888_1025_pt1 | contig 13553 bp, 11 predicted proteins | sample Rifle2008BG19ft_FD_105860 | JGI IMG/M metagenome (GOLD analysis project Ga0154888, IMG submission 105860) | Thermodesulfovibrio sp. RBG_19FT_COMBO_42_12
ATCTCATTTATGTCTTTTAATAGAAATAACGCAGTGCCTTTAATCCTTTCAGTTGTTGCATGCACCCGTGTAAATTTATTAAGAAACTCATCTAAAGACATAAAATCCATCATACTGTAAAGTCTTCTGTGTCCATTTGTATAAAGAAGTATCATTGCAAGCGGGATTGAGGCCAGTATCAGAGACCAGTAGCCACCATGAGGTATTTTATAGAAATTAGCGCCAAGATAGACTACATCAACAGCTATAACAAAAAGAGAAATGACCGAAAGCATCTTTTTTTTCTTCAGATAAAAGATCCAGGCCATTAAGATGCCCGTGAGGGTCATTGTCCCTGTAACTGCAAGGCCATAAGCAGCGGCAAGACGGTGTGATTCCTTAAATTCCAGCATTATGAAAAGAACCGCAGCAAGCAGAAACCAGTTGACCGAACCTATGTATATCTGCGACCTCCTCTCGACAGATGTATAATCTATCTTGAACATCGGCATAAGCCTTGTGGTTATTCCCTGGTAAACTATTGAGAACATTCCGCTTATCATAGCCTGTGATGCAATGACAGTGGCAAATATACTTAAAAGGAGGAATGGGACATAAAGGTCTTTTGCATAATAAAACGCCATCTCAAAGAGTATATTCTTTGCCTCGGGATGCCTCAATAAAAAAGCCCCCTGCCCTAAATAATTCAGGATAAGTGCAACAAATACCCCTGTCCATGCCTGCCTTACCGGTTTTCCGCCAAGATGTCCCATATCTGCATAAAGGGCCTCGCCACCTGTTGCACAGAGTATTATCTCTCCTAAGACAATAAATCCTGCCAGACCGTTCCCGTAAAGAAATCTTAATCCGTAGTAAGGATTCAGCGCCTTGAGCACTTCTGGCGCATCTGAAATGGCTATTATCCCAAACAATGCAAGGGCTGTAAACCATATACCCATAATGGGGCCAAATGCCCCTGCTATCTTCTCTGTCCCCTTTCTCTGAACAGCGAAGAGCAATATAGCAATAAGCATGGCAATAATAACAATAGAAGTTATTGAAAGGTTCTCAAGACCAGGTATTAAAACAGAACCTTCTACAGCACTCAGTATACTAATGGCAGGCGTGATCACTCCATCGCCAATAAGGAGCGAGACCCCTGCAAACGACAGAAGTGTAATAAGACCTGCGCCCCTTTTAGAACCGAGCAGGGATGTAAGAATCTCTCTAAGCACGATAGTCCCTCCTTCGCCCCTTTTACTGAGGCTCATAGCAAGCCATGCATACTGTACCGTAACGAGGACTACCAGTGTCCAGACTATTAACGACAAGACACCGAGGATATTGTCATTTGTATGTTTAAGGAAGATAAAAACTACTGATAGTGTGTATATGGGACTGGTGCCAATGTCACCGAAAACAAGACCGAGTGCCTTGATTATACCCCTTGCAGAGAAGTTCTTCTCAGGCATTGTTTCTTTCCATCAGGTTTATTATGTGTTGATATACATTATTTGTACAATATAATACCAGCTTGTTTATAAACAGGTTATTTTTTCATAAAAAATTATCATATCAAATTCATGAAGCTGTAACAATCATTATAAAACCGATAAACATCAATACAGCCCCTGTAAGTCTTTCCCTTATATTCTTCTCCTTGAAAAGAAGGTATCCGTAAATTACTCCTATTATCAAGCTTGTCCTTTTTATGGATATCATATATGCAACTTTCGTAAGACTGATTGCGATCATATGAGAGGCTATCATTATTGAATAGAAAAGGCCCGGAAGTAGAATGCCTTTAAATTGTTTTTCTGAGATGAAACTTTTTAGTTCACCCTTTCCCATCCATAAAGCTATTGGAGCAAAAACAATTGTTACTGCTATAAAATATGTAATGCCGAAAAATAACGGAGATGAATGCTCTATCGCCATCTTTCCCAGTGATGAAGTGACACTATAAATGAGGGCTACGCTTATCATAAAGATTGAGCCCTTTTCCTTCGTTATAGCCCTAAAAGGCTCAAAGATGCCTTTTCGCATTTCATGCAGATTCAGGGTATAACTTCCAACAGCAATTAAAATGATACCGATGCCGCCACGAAAAGAGACTTTCTCCCCTATTATTAAATAAGAGACGAGGATTAAGAATACGGGTGTTAGGGAGAGGAATGGGAGGGTAAGGCTGAGTGGAGAAATCCTTAGAGCCTTTATATAAAAGATGATTGCTATTATCTCAAGGGGCAATGCAAATGCAAAGGCTTTATAAAACTCGATATCAAGTTCCGGCACAGGGATAAAAAACCAGATAAGAAGAAGTGGGGGTATCGAAAAAAGAATTCTGAACCACGCCACAAGGTATTCATTGCTGCGAGCAAGTGTTCTCTTGGTAAGTGCGTCACTCGTTGCGAGTGTAAGGGCTGAAATAAGTGCTAATGAAACCCATGTATAAGCCATTTGTTATATTAATGTAAATCGGGTTTATTGCAAAAGTATTAAAAATAACCCTTATATAGTTTAGCTTTAAACCCTCATGAATAATACAACATGAAGGGTTAGGCTATAAAAAACGATAGATTCTGGTTTAGACAGAAATATGATCTGTTTGACATGGCAGATACCCTTATATAAAATATCAATATGAAATCTGAGAGTAGAATATACCTATTAATCACGTCAATTCTTGTTCTTGTCTTATTTTTGGCCTGCGACCAGAAGCCTAAAAACCCTGTATCTGAATACGGCGATGCCTTAATTGGTTCGTATAAAAGAGGGCAGCAGGCAGGGGAAACAGCAAATCTTGATGCGGTCATAAAATCCATAGAGGCATATCATGCTGCAAATGACAGATATCCTCCAAGTCTGGATGAAATAAAGGATTTAATAGGCTCTAACGTGGATTTATCGAAATATGATTACAACCCTGATAATGGAAAAGTCTCACTTAAAAAATAATTATTACACGTTTTCCGAATCGCAAGCGATTGACAAAAAAGATTTTATGTAGTATAAACATTTCTTTTCGGGCGGATAGCTCAGTTGGGAGAGCGCAGCCCTTACAAGGCTGAGGTCACAGGTTCAATCCCTGTTCCGCCTACCATTAAAATTATATTTAAAATCAATCGTTTCCATTAAATTTCCTCCTCCTTATTTTACCTCTCATTAACTGCCTGATTGTGTAGCGACATCTAAAAAACATAAAAGAATAGCTTCCCTTTAAAATAGAAAAAGACATATAATTAATATAAATATATTTTGCAACTACGGGGTTAATGTTTTATATGCATCAACATTCGGATTATGTCTCCCTCCATCTGCACACAGAATACAGCCTGCTGGACGGAGCGATAAGGATAAAAGAGCTTGTCAAACAGGCCACAGCCTTCAGGATGCCTGCGGTGGCAATAACAGACCATGGCAACTTATTTGGAGCAGTGGAGTTTTACAGGCATGCCACAAAAGCAGGGATAAAACCAATAATCGGATGTGAGGTCTATGTTGCACCGGGGAATCGCTTTGAGAAGAGACACGCTTCTGATATAGACGAGGCATCCTTCCACTTTGTCCTGCTTGCAAAAGACAACAACGGATACCGAAACCTTGTCTCGCTCGTGACAAAAGCATACACTGAGGGTTTCTACTACAAACCCCGGATAGACATTGACCTGCTCAAGCAATACAGCGAGGGCTTGATCGGACTGACTTCATGCCTTAAAGGAGAGGTACCGTATTATCTGCAGAGGGGAATGACCGATAAGGCGAGAGAAAAGGCTCTTGAGTACAAACATATACTCGGTCCGGATAATTTCTATATAGAGGTACAGGATAACAACCTCTCTGAACAGGAAGAAGTGAACAGGAGGCTAATCGAACTTGCGAGGGAGCTGCATATCGGGATAGTGGCCACAAATGACTGCCACTACATGAAGAAGGAGGATTCAAGGGCACATGATATCCTTCTGTGCATCCAGACAGGCAAGACAATAAAGGATGAGAACCGTCTCCGTTTCAACTCAGATGGCTTCTATTTTAAATCACCCGAGGAGATGAAGAATGCATTCAAAGAGATCCCTGAAGCAATCCTGAATACAAGATCCATCGCGGAGAGGTGCAATGTAAAATTCACGTTAGGCGCCAACCTGTTGCCGGTATATGAACTTGAAAATGGTCAAAAACCTTATGCATTACTTGAGAAGCTTGCATTTGAAGGGATGCATCATAAATTGGGGCCGAATCCGGATACGCTCTATGAAGAAAGGCTGCGTAGAGAAATCGACATAATACAAAAGATGCGCTATTCATCATACTTCCTCATAGTCTGGGACTTCATAAGTTACGCAAAGAAGAAAGGGATTCCTGTCGGCCCGGGAAGAGGCTCTGCAGCTGGAAGTCTGGTATCATACTGCCTGGATATAACAGATATTGACCCTGTGAAATATAACCTTCTTTTTGAGCGATTTCTCAACCCTGAAAGGATAAGCATGCCCGACATAGATGTGGACTTCTGCAAAGACAGAAGGTCAGAGGTCATATCATACGTTGCTGAAAAATATGGGAAAGATCATGTCGCACAGATCATAACATTCGGCACAATGGCTGCAAAAGCTGCGATACGGGATGTGGGCAGGGCACTCGATTTCCCTTATAGTGAAGTAGACAAGATTGCAAAGCTGGTGCCCAACACATTGAACATTACGATTGAAGACACCTTAAAGAGTGAGTCACAATTAAAGGTTCTTTATGATAGCAATCCGAGGATAAAAGAATTGATAAATACCGCCATGCGACTTGAAGGTCTCTGCAGACACGCATCAACACATGCTGCAGGGGTTGTGATCTCTCCCGCTCCTTTAACAGATTATTCGCCGCTTTACAGGAATCCTTCGGATGGAAGCATTATGACCCAGTTTGATATGAGTTCGATAGAAAAGATCGGCCTTTTAAAATTCGACTTTTTAGGGTTAAAAACACTCACAGTTATTGATAAGGCCCTAAAGTATATAAGAGATAATGGCAATGATTTTTCCCTTAAGGATATTTCATTCGAAGATAAAAAAACTTATGAACTTTTGAGTTCCGGACATACCACTGGCATTTTCCAGCTTGAAAGCGCCGGCATGAGGGATCTGCTTATTAAAATCTCCCCAAACAGATTCGAAGACATCATAGCGATAGTCGCCCTTCACAGACCAGGTCCTATGGGAAGCGGCATGATAGACGATTTCATAAAAAGGAAAAAAGGCATGATACCTGTCAAATACGACCTCCTTCAGCTAAAGGAAATCCTGGACGAGACATACGGCGTTATACTGTATCAGGAACAGGTCATGAGGATTGCAAACAAACTTGCAAACTTTACGATGGGGCAGGCGGATATCCTTAGAAAGGCTATGGGGAAGAAAAGGCCTGAAGAGATGGAGAAATTGAAAGAGGTATTCATACATGACGCCCGGGCAAACGGCATATCAGAGAAAAAGGCAACAAGGCTTTTTGATTTAATGGCATTCTTTGCAGAATACGGGTTCAATAAGTCGCACTCAGCAGCATATGCATACATTGCCTACCAGACAGCTTATCTTAAAGCACACTACCCTGTTGAGTTTATGGCTGCAACTATGAGCGCAGATATGGATAATACAGACAAGATAGTCAAATCAATAAATGAGTGCAGAGAGATGGGGATTATGATACTCCCGCCTGATATTAATCAATCGGGACAAGAATTCAAGGTGATAGGCAATTCAATACGCTTCGGCCTTGAGGCGGTAAAGGGGGTTGGTTCATCGGCTATAGAGTCCATAATTGAATCGAAAAATACGGACGGCCATTTCACCTCGGTGTCAAATTTCATCGAGAGGGTAGATCAGAGAAAGGTAAACAAAAAAGTAATAGATAGCCTTATAAAGGCAGGCGCCTTTGACTCGCTCAACACAACAAGGGTAAAGGCGATGGAGTTAATGAACAGTATTCTCAACGGAAGCTCAAGGATTCACGCTGCAAGAGTGTTTGGCCAGCAGAGTATCTTCGGTAACATTACTGATCAGGCATTAGAGGATACGGTTGAGTGGAAAGAAGAAGAACTTTTGAAATACGAAAAAGAGGCACTCGGCTTTTATATAACAGGTCACCCGCTAATAAAATATAGTGGTTATCTCGAGAAAATCGGCACAAAAAAGGCATCCGAACTTGAAGAAATACCCGATGGGCAAGAGATTAAAATAGGCGGAATACTAAGAAGCATCAAAAAGATTCAAACAAGGTCAAAGGCAGAGATAATGGCATATTTTACACTCGAAGACCCTGAAGGTAATATAGAGGTAATAGTGTTCCCTGATCTTTACAGGGCCAGCCAGACTCTCCTACAAAAAGACAACCTGCTCCTCGTAAAAGGCACTGTGGATAAAACCGAAAAGGGAACAAAGATCGTCTCTACAGAGATATCAAGATTAGATGCGCTCGAAACAAAGATGAGGCATAAAGTTGAGATAAGCCTCAGGCATCCACTATTAAACGGCTTCAATCTCCAAATGTTAAAGTCCATTATAACATCCGACAGTAAAGGTGAATATCCGCTTTATCTAAGGATATTCCGGAAAGACACCGAGACATTAATTGCCACGGGAATAAAGATATCGCCTGATAGTGAGATCATAAACAGGATAGAAGAAATAGCGGGCAAAGGGGCTGTAACATTTCAATGATCAGATATTATCTTGAATTCGAAAAGCCTATCGAAGAGATCGAGATGAAGATAGACGAGCTCAAGCGGATATCTGACGGGAAAGATATTGATATATCAAGTGAGATAAAGAAACTTGAAAAGAAGGTAAAGGAGCTCCGTTCAGAGATATTTTCGACTCTCACGCCATGGCAGAAAATACTCATAGCAAGGCATTCTGACAGGCCATATACACTCGACTACATAAACCTGATAACAACTGACTTCATTGAGCTGCATGGTGACAGAAGGTTTTCTGATGATCCGGCAATTGTTGGGGGTCTGGCAAAGATAAACGATATACCAGTAGTAGTCGCCGGTCACCAGAAGGGCCGTGGAATAAAGGAAAGGATATACCGCAATTTTGGACAGCCACATCCGGAAGGATACAGGAAGGCCCTCAGGCTGATGAAACTCGCAGAAAAATTTAAAAAACCCTTTATAACTTTTATTGATACACCAGGCGCTTACCCGGGAATCGGTGCAGAAGAAAGAGGTCAAGCAGAAGCTATTGCGGTCAACCTGATGGAAATGTCAAGGCTGAGGACGCCTATAATCTCTATAGTCATTGGAGAAGGCGGAAGCGGAGGAGCCCTTGCCCTCAGCGTTGCAGACAGATTATTTATGCTTGAACATTCAATCTACTCAGTAATTTCTCCCGAAGGGTGCGCCGCAATACTCTGGAAAAAGAATGGCGACCTTGGCACCGATGACTTCTCAAAAGCAGCAGTTGCACTCAAGCTCACCGCCCAAGACATGCTGAATTTCAAGATAATAGATGGCATGATCCCTGAACCACTTGGGGGAGCACATAGAGACCCTGATGCGATGGCAAAGAAGATATCTGAATATATTATAACCGCTATCGAGGAACTTAAAGCAAAGACACAGGGTAAACTTATAGAAGAAAGATACAGGAAATACAGGAGAATAGGAAGTTTCGGGGAATCTGAATAATAGTCAGTTTTTACCCCGTTAGAAAGAGCGGGGTTTATACCCCCCTTTCTAACGGGGTTTATTGATGTATAATTTTTGGCATGAGCCTGTAACTTTCCAGGAACATGTTAAGACAGCGCTCCTCCCAGAATACAAGGCTCATCTTTCCATTGGAGGCCGGGACGAGGACAAAACCTTCTTCAAGTTCTGCTGGTACTATGAATATCCCACCTTTTTCTGTTACTTTTATCTCCTCATCTTCTGTTACCTTCATCTCCATAATTGATTTTTCCATCTTGGCCTCCTTTCAGGCCTAGCCTACTAAATTTAGAAGCAATAATAATGCCTGATTTTATATATTCTTAAGGTACCGAGTTCTGTCATTCCTGCGCAAGCAGGAATCCAGAACCTATTGATTTTACTGGATTCCAGCCTTTGCTAAAATGACAATTAAGTTGATAGTGGATTTTTCTTTAACACAGACTTTACTGAAGTCTCTATTGTGTGTAATATAAGTTCCAAACTGTTACATAGATTACATCTTTAGAGTTCGCCGGATTAACATAATTTAATCTGTTAAAATAAACCTTGAAATCTCAAAACGGAGGCATCCGGATAATGAAGAAATTTTTTTTAATTTGTTTAGCTGTTTTCTTATCATTAGCAAACTGCCAGAAAAAAGAGGAGCCGAAGGTTCAGACACCGTTCCCGGCAGGTCCTGTTCAGACGCAAAATGAAATCGGATTACTTCAGGATGCTGTTAGAAATGATCCGAAAAATCTGAATGCATGGATCAATCTCGGTAACGTGATGATGGATACTTCACGTTTTGATAAGGCAATAGATGCATATCAGCATGCACTTGAACTGGATCCTGAAAATGTGGATGTCAGGGTAGATATGGGGACGTGCTACAGGAATATCGGGAGACCTGATAGGGCAGCAGAGGAATTCAGAAAGGCAATCAAAATAAATCCCCGTCATTTATACGCTCATAGAAACCTCGGTGTTGTGCTTGCCTTTGATATCGGAGACAAAAAACAGGCAGTTAAAGAGTTTGAGGAATATCTCGGGCTGTCCCCAAATGCACATGATGCCCAACAGGTAAGACAGGAGATAGCGAAGCTGAAGACATCAAAATAATAGCAATACGTACCTCAGAAAATTCTGTCTTCTATTGTGACACTAAAAAACAGGTAGCCTTGCTAACAGGAATTAAGCATATTGTAATTTTGTTTACAAATCGAAATATAAGAGTTATCTTTCTTTAATGCGGCTTGAGGTAAGTTGAAAATTTGATGGACTTTTTTCAAAATTTCCATCCTGTGTTACAAGCTCTTATTGCAACTTGTTTCACATGGGGTTTGACTGCTCTTGGTGCAGCAGGTGTCTTTATAGCCAAGGATATAAGCAAGAAAATACTTGATACGATGCTTGGCTTTGCTGCAGGAGTTATGGTTGCTGCAAGTTTTTGGTCGCTGCTCGCTCCTGCCATTGAGATGTCCGAAGGAAAAGACCTCCCGGTCTGGGTTCCTGCTACAGCAGGTTTTCTTTTAGGAGGCATCTTCTTACGGGGTATTGATAAAATCCTTCCTCATCTTCACATCGGTTTCCCGATAGAGGAAGCCGAGGGAATCAAAACAGGTTGGCAACGGAGTACTTTGCTTATACTTGCCATAACATTGCATAACATCCCGGAAGGTCTTGCGGTGGGAGTTGCTTTTGGAGCTGTCGCTGCAGGTGTTCCATCTGCTACTTTGGCAGGAGCTGTTGCATTAGCTATCGGGATCGGGATTCAAAATTTTCCGGAAGGCCTTGCAGTATCCCTACCTCTGCGCCGTGAGGGAATGTCTCGTTTGAAAAGTTTCTGGTATGGTCAGTTATCTGCAATAGTTGAACCTATTGCAGGTGTCATTGGGGCAGCGGCTGTTATTGTTGCACAGCCTATCCTGCCATATGCCTTGGCCTTTGCTGCCGGTGCCATGATATTTGTAGTAATTGAGGAACTCGTTCCTGAATCTCAACGTGGAGGCAATGCGGATTTAGCAACTGCAGGAGCAATGATTGGGTTTGCGGTAATGATGGTACTTGATGTAGCTTTTGGTTAAGAGGGTCAATTATGAAGGAGAGAAGGGAATAAGCGATATTTTCAGAAAATATGGCAGGAATAGGTTGATTTTGATAGAATTATCCCAGAGAGTTTAAGGAGATAATAAATGCCTGTGTATTCACACAGCAGACTTCAAACCTATGAAAACTGCCCCCAGCAGTACAAACTCAAATACATCGACCGGATAGAGCCTCCTGAAGGCGAAGAGGGGATCGAGGCGTTCCTCGGCAGCAGGGTGCACGAAGTCCTCGAAAAACTCTACAAAGAACTCATCCTGACGAAACTGAACACTCTTGAGGATCTTCTCGGTTTTTACAAGTCCCAGTGGGATAAGAACTGGCATGACAACGTTGTTATAGTAAAGAAGGAATTCACCAGGGACCATTACCATAAAACAGGAATTGATGCCGTCACCAATTACTATAAACACCATTATCCCTTCAACCAGTCAAAGACCCTTGCGACAGAACAGCTCATCACATTCAGGATAGGTGATTATTCCATGCGTGGATACCTCGACAGGCTGAGCCATAAGGGAAAGGGAATCTACGAGATCCATGACTATAAGACTTCAGCTTACCTTCCTTCACAGGACAAATTCGACATGGACAGGCAGTTAGCCCTTTACCAGATCGGGATTCAAGACCGTTTCAGAGATGCTAAGGATATAATCCTCAAGTGGCATTACCTTGTGTATGACAAAGAATTCACCTCAGCCCGTTCAGATGTCCAGCTAAAGGACCTGAAAAAAGAGGTTATTTCTCTGATAAAGACGATAGAAAGAGATACCTCTTTCAAGCCCTGTGAAAGCAACCTGTGTAACTGGTGCGAGTTAGATATATATTGTCTTGCCAAAAAGCATGAGATAAAGGTTCAGGAACTGCCACCGAATAAGTACCTGAAGGAAAAAGGAGTATCTCTCGTCAATAAATATGCTTCCATTAAATCAAAGATAAAGGGACTGAGAGAACAGGAAGAAAAACTGCAACTAAAACTTGATTTCATAGAAGAAGCTGCGGTTGAATATGCAAGAAATGAAGGGGTAACGACCATCACAGGCAGTGATTTTGCATTACGCATATCAGAGGATACAAAGTTCCAGTTCCCCCGTGCAGATGAAGAAGGCAGAGAGGAACTTGAAAGATTCATTAAAAAAGCAGGGATGTGGGAGGAATTATCATTGCTGAATATCCGGAGACTGGAGAAGATCATCGAAGATGAAGAACTCGACAAAAAATTCCAGGATGGTTTATCAAAATTTGCAGATGAAATTGATAAAGTTAGCGTTAGGTTGGTGAAGAAGAGGGAACAGGAGGAGTAATGACCCCTATATTTCAAAACATATATCTCTATCTTTGTTCAAACTTATGCAGATGATGGAAAATATTGCACTATATAAGGACCTAAAAATATAATGACGTTACGACAGTTTTCTTCAAAACCCGAAACCGTCCCTGCCATCACTTCGTGGTATTTAACAGATCTCGGCGAAGCCCGCGGTAAACAGGAACTCTTTACCAAACAAACTCCACAGAGACTCAAGGTTCTTCGTGAGCATGCACTGATAGAGAGCGCAGTTTCATCAAATCGCATAGAAGGAGTTACCGTTGATCAAAACCGTGTCCGCTCCATTGTGCTCAGTAAGGCGCCGCTGCAAGACCGTGATGAAGAAGAAGTGAGAGGTTATCGCAATGCACTGAAGCTTATCCATGAGCAGGCTGAGAAACTGACGGTTGCAGAAGACACTGTTCTAAGGTTCCATAAACTGGCAAAGGGCGTAATCTGGGATGCCGGTAAATATAAAGAGAGGACCAGTGACATCATTGAAAAATATCCTGACGGAACAATCCGCATCCGATTCAAGACAGTCACTCCTGATAAAATTCCTCTCTACATGTCCGAACTGACCGACCGCTGGAGTCAATGCCTCCGTGAACGTTGGGTGCATCCACTGATTGCTATGGCTGCTTTTAATCTTGATTTCCTCTGTATTCATCCATTCCGTGACGGAAACGGCAGGGTTTCAAGGTTGCTACTTTTGCTTCAATGCTATCATCTTGGCTATGAGGCCGGCCGTTATATTAGCATTGAGCGGATCATCGAACAAAGCAAGGATAGATACTACGAAACCCTTGAGCAAAGCTCGCAGGGCTGGCATGAGGGAAAACACGATCCGTGGCCATATATCAATTATGTACTTTACACGCTCAAAACCGCATACCATGAATTTGAGGAACGGGTTGGGCAATTAAGGTCACCGAAAGGCGCAAAGACAGAAATGATAATATCTGCCATTGAAAGAACTCCCGGCACATTTCGTATCGCTGATATTCAAAGAGAATGCCCTGGTGCAAGCGTGGATATGATCCGCAAGGTTTTGAAAAAACTCCGGGAAAACGGGTGGGTTGAGTGTCTTGGCAGGGGGCAGAATGCCCAATGGCAGCGAAAGGCAAAGGGAAATAGGTAATATCTATTTAAATGGGTAATGAATTAGGTAATATAAGAAGGTTCAATCGGTCAGGGACGCTTTGTGAGATGAAAGCAGTTTGAATAAGATAATTAAGATAATAATGAATTAAAGAAGCTGGCATATGGGAAGAGGTGTCAGGGCTTAATCTTGCAAGGCTGCAAAAATTTCTCTATGATGAAGAACTCGATAAGAAAATTAGAGATGGGTTGTTAAAATTTGCTGAAGAAATAGAAAAAGTTAGTGTAAGGCTGGTGAAGAAGAGGGAACAGGAGGAGTAAATCTGCGGATGACTAAAGACTCACGTTTTACGCTTTATAGTCTCAAGAGGTTGGTGAAAAAAGTGAGTGGGGGGATGAAAAATTGTTCAAGATTGAGACCCTACCACATATCTGTTCTTTAATTTGCGGAATCCATAGAGATTTTTTAAACCCCCGCATATTTCTTAAGTCACTTTTGTGAGAGTCTACCGTCTGTTATACTTTGTGGCACTGTTTTTAGACAATTCTATCGGATATTTCTTCTCATTCAATTCAATCTTTGCCAGCACTTCACTTTCGATATCGATTCCCAATGTATCAGCTAATCTTGCAAGATAGATAAATACATCTGCAATCTCCTGCTTTATCAGAGACATATCTTTCTCAGATTCAGTGATATGCCTTGATTGTTCCTCTGTCAGCCACTGGAATATCTCAAGAAGTTCTGCTGCCTCGGCAGCAAGTGCCATCGTCAGATTTTTAGGACTGTGAAACTGTTGCCAGTTTCTTGCTTCAGCAAAATCATAAAGCCTTTTCTGAATTGCCGTGATATCCATGTCACTCATACTATTTATCGAAAATTTCCGGTGAAACAGTTTTTATCCCAGTCTCTATAAACCTCGTATTCTTCTCATTATCCGTGGTATAAACCCGTTTCCCCCATTTTAGCAGCTCTCGGCAGAACGTTTTAGTCTTGCTTCCTGGTGCGGCATAGGGGATGAAAATTGCTGTTGCAAGCACCCGGTTAAGCAAACCCCTGTTTATTAAGGGAAGAGGAATGCTTGTATTGATGGTTGCAGATCTTATTTTTCTGCACTCTCTGCAATAGATGCCTGCGAAATGTTCTTTGTCGTTTACTTCTACAAGATGCAGATCATTTATTGAGGAACAGACAGAGCATGATGGGAATATACTTTCAGGCTCGGGATCGTCCGCAAAGTCTAAGGCAAGTTGTCGCTTATCTGTTCCTTCAAGCTTGCCAGGACCTGCGCCATGGGTGAAGGCATCTCCCGTGCGATATAAATCAAATAACAGCGCTCTTCCAAAACGCTCCTCATTTTTAATGCCGGATTTTAATAA
>Ga0154888_1221_pt2 | contig 13524 bp, 11 predicted proteins | sample Rifle2008BG19ft_FD_105860 | JGI IMG/M metagenome (GOLD analysis project Ga0154888, IMG submission 105860) | Thermodesulfovibrio sp. RBG_19FT_COMBO_42_12
TTCATGCGAAGAGGAAAGACTGTTATTATGGGAGGAATGCATCCTTCTATGATGCCTAACGACGTATTAAGTCACTGTAATAGTATCTGTATTGGAGAAGTTGATACTCTATGGCAGCAAATTGTTGAAGATTTTAGAAGGGGACAAATGAGACCTGTTTATAAGGCTTCCTGTCCACCTGCGCCTGATGAAATAGTAAGTCCGAAACCAGATGTTTTTGAAATTAAACGCTATAATTGGAATGCTTCACTTGTTTCTATTACACGGGGGTGTCCTTATAACTGCAGCTGGTGCAATATTCCTATTTATCAAGGAAGAGAGATAAGATTTCGTCCTATAGATGTTGTAGTGCAGGATATTAGTAGATTGTCCGGCAAGGAATTTTATATTACCGATGATACGATTATGTTGAACAGGGCAAGTAATCACAAGTATCTAATGGAAGTTTGTGAGCATATTAAAGACTTTAATGTTAGTATGTTTTTATCCTGTTCTCCTGCTGTAAGTAGCAACCCTAAATTCTTAGACAAACTTGCCCGTGCAGGTACTAAAAACCTATATATGGTTTTTGCAAGCGATACAATTAGCAAGATGTTTTATATAGGAAATAAATCAATCTGGGATAAATGCATTAATTTGGTTAAGACTATAGAAGATTACGGAATTCATTTTTTTGGTTCTTTTAGTTTAGGGTTTGATTTTGCCGGAGAAGATCAATTTGATTTAATTTTGAAATTTTGTGAAAAAGCAAATGTTAAAACTGCTGAATTCTTTATAGCAACTCCTTTTCCCAATACACCTTTCTGGCACCAAGTTAAAGAGGAAAATCGTCTTATCCTTCCTGTAGACTGGAAAAAATATAACTGTGCGAATGTTGTCTTCAGACCAAACCTCTTAACAGAAGAAAAACTTCTTAATGGTTTTCTCTATCTCTGGACAGAATTCTATAAAAATGCCGATTACAATGAATTTCTTTCCACTTTCCCTTCATTACATCAGAAGGCTGATATTTTTTTAAAAACTCACCAAATACAAAATGCCAAAGCTTAATAATACATATGACGCCATAATAATAGGTGCAGGAATAAGTGGACTTGTCTGTGGATGCTATCTCGCAAAAGCGGGTATGAAGGTATTAATTGTAGAACAACATAATAAACCCGGTGGTTATTTTACCTCATTCAAAAGGAGAGGTTTCCTTTTTGATGCAGCAGCACATTCATTTGGAAATTATAGAGAAGGTGGACTTGTTCGAAAGGTATTAACAGAATTAGCTGTAGACAAAATGATTAAGATTTTAAGATTTGACCCTTCTGACATTATTATTACACCAGATTTTAAAATGACCTTTTATAATGATATTAAGGATACAACAACTAAGTTAGCAAACATTTTTCCAAAGGAAAAAGATAATATAATAAAATTTTTCAATTTTCTTACTTCTGCAAATCAGTTTGAATTCGTGAAATTAAAGGATAAGACATTTAGTTTTTTATTGCATTCCTTTTTTAAAGATGAAAAATTGATTAATTCATTTGCTTTGCCAGTACTTGGCAACGGTGGATTACCTCCATCTTTAATGCATGCGTTTAGCGGCTCAAAAATTTTCACTGAATCTTTAATCGACGGCGGTTACTACCCAGAGGGTGGTATTCAGAATTTACCAAACGCTTTAGATAGTATTATTAGACAAAACAATGGCAATATTTTTTATAGAAGACTTATTAAAAAAATTCTTGTGAAAAGAAACTCCGTTATTGGTGTTAAATTAGATAACAATGAAACATTTATTTCAAAAAATGTTGTATCTGCCTGCGACATGACTCAGACTTTTAAAACTTTATTAGGAAGGAAAATAATTGGTAATCAAGTAATTTATAAACTAAATCACATGGTTCCTTCTGTATCAACTTTTATTCTCTATATAGGGATCACTAAGCCATTCAATGGCCTTCCTCCTCCCGGTACGAATACATGGTATCTTCCTTATTATGATTTAGATAAGATTTATGATCGAATACAGAAATGCGATTTTGGTAAAGCAGGCATGTATATGCTTAGAGTATCCCCCGATGAAAAGACAATATTGGTTTTTATTGGTGCACCTTTTAAAACAAGATTATATTGGGAGCGTAATAAAAAGAAATTAGCTGAAGAATTCTTAAATAGAATAGAAGAACATTTTACTGATATAAGAAAACATGTTGCTTATTTTGATGCTGCTACCCCTTCTACCTTATTCAGATATACTCTCAATTATAAAGGTGCTGCCTTTGGTTGGGCAAAAATGCCTTCGCAGATATTTGATTCTATCTTAAGTAAAACAACATCTATTAATGGCTTATACCTCACAGGTCATTGGACAGGTATTGCATCTGGACTTCCGGGAGCCTTTTACGGAGGCTATACTATAGCAAGACGTATTCTAAGAAAAGAAAAAATCTATACATCTTAAGAATTTTTAATGAAAGGATTAAAGTCTAAAAAATCTATTTGAAAAACTATTTTTTGCATTTTTTAACATAAATTAATAAAATTGAACTATGACTAAAGAAGAATATATAAATTCATCTTATGAACAATATTTGCATTCTTGGTCAAGTATTGCAATAGGATTCGGTATTTTTGTCGTTCCTTCTTTAATTTTTCTTGATTATTTTGCCTCCCCCTTAAATTTCAAAACATTTCTTTTTTATAGAAGTATAGCATTATTCTGTTTAGTCATACTTTATTTAATAAATAGAAAAGTAATCAACATAGTTGTTCAAAGCATTCTATCTATCCTTGCAGGAACAACAGTCGCAGTAATGATAGCTTTAATGATAAAAAATTTTGGCGGACATCAATCTGTATATTTCGCTGGTTTTATAATGCTTACCATTTACGTTTTTGGACTTATACCACTTAAACTAAAAACCAGCTTAATTGCTTTTTTAATTATTTATTTAACATACCTTGTTCCTATATTTAGCTATGACTCCATTACAAACATGCCTTTTTTTATTTCTGCAAATGTTTTTTTGATCTCATCCTCATGTACGCTTCTACTTTTAAGATATTTAAGTCACAAGAGACTAATAAATGAGCTTGGACTTCAATATGATCTTGAACAGCAAAAAACGCAACTCGAAATGTATTCCCAACAACTCGAAGACATGGTTGCACAGCGAACGAAAGAGCTTTCCATATCAGAGAAATGGCATAGGTCTATTTTTGATAACGCAACTGATGGCGTAATAGTGCTGGATAAGAATGGAATGATTGTCAATGTTAATCAGAAGGCTTGTGAACTTCATGGGTTTGATAAAGATAAGCTAATTGGTATCAATATCGGGCTTCTTGAGGTAAAAGGAAACAAGGGAAAATTTGAGGAAAGGATGTCAAGGATTCTAAATGGTGAAGCACTCGTATTTGAGACAGAGCATTATAAAAAAGATGGAAATAATGTCCTTCTTGAGGTCAGCTCAAAGGCTATAGAGATCGAAGGCGAAACATTTATACAATCTTTTTACAGGGATATCACCGAGAAGAAGGCGATTCAGGGACAGTTGCTCCATTCACAGAAAATGGAGTCCGTAGGGGCCCTTGCCGGAGGTATAGCCCATAACTTCAACAATTTGCTGACAGCCATATTGGGATATGCAGAATTGCTGTTGGAATACAGTGATCTGGATAATGATTCAAAACATAGGGTCAAAAGTATCGAGAGTGCATCCCGAAAGGCAGGTGTGCTGGTCTCAAAACTACTGAGTTTTGCGCGTCGGGATACATCCGAGATACTTCCGTTAAACCTTAATGACATCATCAATGATTCTGTAAAACTCCTCGATGGTGTCATGGATAAAAGGATAGGGCTAAAGACAACCCTTGATAATAGTATCCCTACTATTGAAGCTGACCCCGGCCAGCTTGAGCAGGTCATCATGAATCTTATGGTAAATGCCAGAGATGCTATGCCGGATGGCGGCCTTATAACAATCACAACCAGAACCACTGAGGTTAGAATAGATAGATTCGATATGCCGACTTATATCATTCCCGGAAGATATGTTCTATTAACAATATCTGATACAGGTTGTGGGATCTCAAAAGAGATAATCAACAGGATTTTTGAGCCATTCTTCACTACAAAGGATAAGGGCAAGGGTACCGGCCTGGGTCTTGCTACAGTTTACGGAATCATCAAGGATCATAAAGGTTATATTACTGTTCAAAGTGAAGTAGGCAAAGGCACAATCTTTGATATTTACCTTCCGGTTTCCGGTAAAACCGCTTATAAGACTATACCACCTCAACAATTTTATTTATCAGGACATGAAAAAATACTCGTAGTTGACGATGAAGAAGAGGTATTGAAGTTTATCAAAGATATCTTGGAAACGCATGGATACAAGGTCATACCCGCGAGAAACCCGCTTGCAGCAGTTGATACGTTTAAAAAACTTTCAGTTGAGATAGATCTTGTTATAACAGATATTATCATGCCCCTCATGCAGGGCAAAGAACTGATAAATAATCTCAGGGCTATAAGACCGGATATCAAAATAATTGCAATCTCAGGCTACAGTGATGAAATGATTACCAAAGATAAAACGATGATAAATGAATTTGTAAAAAAACCGTTTGAGGTTAACCACCTTCTCTCAATAATCAGACGCCTTCTGGATACAGGAATCAGGGATCTACCACTTTATTAAATAAATTTACATAATTCACCCTCCCCAACCCCTCCCGTCAAGGGAGGGGAAACAAGAGGGATAGTCTCATTAAAGGGGTAACGAAGGTGATTCTAAAATAGTTCCCTCTCCCCTTGCGGGAGAGGGTTAGGGTGAGGGGTAACTACCACTTTATTAATGAAGAGGCCCATGTAAGTCCACCGCCAAATGCCTCGAGGAGGATATAATCTCCATCCTTGATCCTTCCGGTCATTACAGCCTCGTCAAGGGCTATCGGTATAGATGCAGCGGATGTGTTTCCATACCTGTCGAGATTTACGATGACTTTATTCATTGGGATCCCGATCCTGTCAGCAGTTGCCTGTATTATTCTCAAGTTTGCCTGATGGGGTATGAGAAGCGAAAGTTGTGAAGGCTTTAATTTATTCTCGTCGAGGGTTTTAATCACAAGGTCTTCTAATGTCCTGACCGCAACCTTGAATGTCTCATTTCCTTTCATCTTAATATAATGAAGCTTCTTTTTGACTGAATCCACAGATGCAGGGATCATAGAACCGCCGCCTGGTAAATATAAAAGCTCCCACAATCTCCCATCAGAATTAATATGCATCGAAATTATTCCTCTGTCTTCTTCTGTTGGCTCAATAATCACGGCACCGGCGCCGTCGCCAAATATGACACATGTGCTTCTGTCCTCCCAGTCTGTAATCTTTGAAAGGACTTCTGTCCCAACCATAAGAACTCTCTTATGCATACCAGATCTTATAAAACTATCTACAACGTAGAGACCATAAAGAAACCCTGAACAGGTCGCATTTATGTCAAATCCAACCGCATTTTTGGCCTCAAGTTTATCCTGAAGGATACAAGCGGTTGATGGGAAAGGCATATCACCTGTTACTGTTGCAACAATAATGAGGTCAATATCATCCGCCTTTAACCCGGCCCTATCAAGCGCTACCTTTGATGCCTCATATGCAAGGTCTGATGCTGTCTGATTTTCATCAGCTATCCTTCTCTCTTTTATCCCTGTCCTTTCCGTAATCCATTCATCCGAGGTATCAATCATCTTCTCCAAATCGAGATTTGTGAGAACCTTATCAGGTAGATAAGAACCTGTGGATATAATTCTACTTCTTAACAGGGACTCAGGTCTTGACATTTGACATAAGCTCATAGGGGTGCCCCCCTTAACTCTATTGAATCTTTTATATCAAATGTCAAGGCCTGAGTCCTTTTCCTTTTTCGACAGCAGATGCTATGGTCTCATAGACCTTATTCTCTGCAATGTCCGATGCAACCCTGATGGCATTCTTTATTGCCTTTGCAGTTGACCTGCCATGACTTATTATACATGTGCCATTTATCCCGAGGAGAGGCGCTCCACCGTATTCGTCATAATCTGTCTTCTTTTTAAAATTCTTTAAAGCCGGCTTCAGCAAAAGGTATGCGATCCTTCCTGCTGTCAGATGAGCAACCTCCCGCTTAATCATCTTAATCAGTACATCTGCAAGCCCTTCGCTGGTCTTCAGCACAATATTTCCTGTAAAACCGTCACAGACAATAACGTCAGCATTCCCTGTAAAGATATCTGTGCCGTCAATATTACCCACAAAGTTTATATCTGCCTTTTTAAGAAGTTTAAATGTCTCTTTTGTAAGATCGTTCCCTTTTGTGTCCTCTTCCCCTATACTAATAAGCGCCACCTTCGGCTCTGACCTTCCAAAAATCACCCTGCAATATGTACTTCCCATTATTGCAAACTGGAGGAGATTTTCCGGCCTGCAATGAAGGTTGACACCTGCATCTATAAGAACAAACGGTGCCCTTAAAGTGGGCATTATTGCTGCTATGGCAGGCCTGTCGACACCGTTAGAGGTCCCTAGAAGTAATAATGCGGTTGCCATTATAACACCGGAGTGTCCGGCGCTCACAAAGGCATCCGCCCCACCGTTTTTCACAAGTTCGCAGCCCCTTCTTATGGACGAATCCTTCTTTCTAATTGCAATAGAAGGAGATTCGTCCACTTTGACAATCTGTGAGGCATGTTTTATTAATATTCTGTTGGGAGGGTATCTTTTACTATCGAGATCTGTTTTTATAGCAGATTCATCACCAACGAGAATAACATCTATATCTCCAAAATCGTTTACAGTCTCTATAGCGCCCTCAATCGTAACAGCAGGGGCATAGTCACCCCCCATCGCATCAAGGGCAACTCTCATGTTTCTTTTTCAACTACATCGAGAACTCTGCGGCCGTCGTATGAACCACAATTTGGACATGCCTTAAAAGAAAGTTTTAATTCATTACAATCAGGACAGAGACTAAGATTAGGGAGCTGGCCTTTCCAGTTGGCCCTCCTTTTGTCCCTCCGCATTCTTGTATGTCTATGTTTGGGGTTTGCCAATTTTTACTCCTTTCAAATGAAAATTCTATTAACTGTCATTCCGATTGAAAATAGGTCAGGCATCCTGCCTGACATTTACATTTTGTCCGAGGCAAGATGCCTCGGCTATTTTCATAATTTATTTTAATAATTTCTTTAATGCTTCAAGTCTTGTATCTACTTCTTTTGCAATGCAACCGCAATTGCCTGCATTAAGATCTGCCCCGCACTTCAGGCATATGCCTTTACATAAATCAGTACAGAGTGGCTTCATCGGGAGATTAAGCACTATCTGTTCAGTCAGGAGGCCAAGCAAATCCAGTTCCTCTCCGGAATAAAAATCCATATCAAGCTCTTCAAATTTAATCTCATGTTTATCTTCTCCCTTAAGCTCTTCAACAGGATGATAAGTAACATCAACCGGAACTGACAGCGCACTCCTGAAATCCTTCAGACATCTGCTGCATTGAAACTTTACATCAGCAATCACATTGCCTTTTATAATAAGCTCGGCACCCACCTTCTCTATTTTTAACCTTGCCCTGATAGGTGCGACAATGCTTTCAGATTCGATTGTCTCCTGTAATTCTAAATCAAGCCCATCTTCGGGTATCTGTGGTATTAATACTTTCATTTATAAAAATCATATTAAGGTTCTCATAAATGAATCACCCTGCAGCAAGCTACAGGGAATAACAAATATCGAATGTACATTTACCTGAAAATCTCTCCATGCCCCTCTTTCCCATCCTTCGACATGCCTTCGGCGTAACCCTTCGACAAGCTCAGGGTGACATTGTCATGGTAAGCTTGCCCGCCAGACTCACGGCAGGCTTGTCGAACCATTCCTCCCTTTGGCAAAAGGAGGCTTCGGCGGGAGCTCAGCCGAACTCTAAAGAGGTATTTTACTATAATAATGTAAATTCTGTTATGAGAACATTAATAATGTTTAGATGTATAGTGTTAAATTATAAAAATTATTACAAAAAACTGTCAAGCATATTACTTCCTTGACAAAGAAGAAAAACCTATGATAAGAAATCATAGTTTGGAAATTTTCAAAAGGAGGTGATTAATGGATCCAGATGATCTCAAATACCACAAAGAACACACATGGGTTAAGGTATCGGGCAGGAAGGCGACAATCGGCATAACTGATTACGCACAGGATGCACTTGGTGATATTGTTTATATCGACTTACCGGAAGTTGACGTGGATGTTAAAACAGACAGCGAGATTGGAGAGATAGAATCTACTAAAGCAACTTCTTCCATAATCTCTCCTATGAGTGGACGGGTCATAGAGGTAAACGAGGACCTTTCAGAATCTCCGGAGATAATAAATGAAGACCCCTATGATAAAGGGTGGATAGCCGTTATCGAAATTGATGATATTTCTGAAATCGACGATCTGATGGACGCCTCTGAATATACGAAATATGTTGAAGAAGAAATAAAATGAAATTAGCCATACTCGGTGCAGGCCCTGGCGGATATGTTGCAGCAATTAAGGCTGCACAGTTAGGTGCACGGGTAACTGTAATAGAGGAATCAGAAGTTGGTGGTACCTGTCTTAACAATGGCTGCGTTCCCACAAAGACATTATTAGCCACAACCAAAATATTACGTAAGGCAAGAAACTCTGAAGAATACGGGGTAGAGATCTCGGGACAGATTATACCCAATCTCTCCAAAATCATGGAGAGAAAAAATAAGGTCGTTTCAACGCTGGTTAAAGGAATTCGCTACTTATTCAAAAACAGGAGAATAAACCTTATTGAGGGCAAAGGCATGTTTCTCAGCCCTGAGAAGATAAAGGTAAAAAGGAAAAACGGTTCCACAGAAATATTAGAGGCTGACAAAATAATAATAGCTACCGGCTCAAGACCAGCCCAATTGCCACTGTTCCCTTTCGACGGAGAACATATCCTTTCAAGTGATGACGCATTAAACATAAAATCTATTCCTAAGAGTCTGATCATTTTAGGAGCCGGAGCAATAGGCTGCGAATTTGCATTCATATTCAAAGAACTCGGCACAGTTGTTACAATGCTGGAAATAATGCCAAGGGCAATCTCCACAGAAGACTTTGAAATATCTGAAATTCTTGAGAGAGAACTTAAAAAAAACAAGATAAAACTTATGACAGGGGCAAAGGTAAACGGTGTAAAAGTTCAAAACGACGGGATTCATGTATACCTTGAAGGAGAGAAAGATCTCGTGGCGGAAAAATTACTTGTATCAGTTGGCAGGGCACTCAACTCCGAGGGAATAGGCCTCGAAGCAACAGGGATTAAGAAAGGACCAAAGGGAGAAATATTGGCCAATGAAAATATGGAGACGAACATAGAAGGGATATACGCCGTAGGTGACGTTATTGGTGGTTTAATGCTTGCACATGTAGCCTCAAGAGAAGGTATAATAGCCGCAAAGAATGCTATTGGTGGTGACGAAAAGGTAGATTACGGGGTAGTTCCATATTCAATATATACATCACCAGAGATAGCCTCTGTAGGACTAAGAGAACATCAGGCAGCAGAAAGGGGTATAAAGGTCAGGACAGGTCACTTCCAGTTCAGGTCCCTCAGCAAAGCACATGCAATAGGAGAGATTGAAGGCCTTATCAAGATAGTCTCAGACTATACATCCGACAGGTTATTAGGTGTACACATCATAGGCCCGTATGCCTCTGAACTAATCCATGAGGCAGCCATAGCTATAAAGAGCGGTCTAACAACAAAGGACATTGCAGAGACGATCCATGCCCACCCCACCCTCTCAGAGGGCCTGATGGAAGCAGCAGAAGATGTCTATGGTGAGGCAATACATGTTCCAAAGAAGTGAGCAAATATTTATTAGCAAAGAGCGAAGGGCACAGAGCATAGAGTTTCGTACTCATAGCTATTCGCTCATAGCTTTTTGCTACAGCTCTATAAAAAACTGAAGGAGAAGAGAGATGAGTGAAATTATAGACATATATGCACGTGAGGTATTAGATTCCAGAGGTAACCCAACTGTAGAGGTTGAGGTATTGCTTGAAAGCGGGATGACTGGCAGAGCGATTGTACCTTCAGGCGCATCAACAGGTGAAAAAGAAGCACTGGAACTGAGAGACGGGGATAAAAAAAGATTTCTCGGCAAAGGGGTCTTAAATGCAATTAAAAATGTAAGGGGTGAAATAGCCCCGCGATTAAGAGGAATGAATTCCGAAGACCAGATTTTTATTGACAACACAATGATAGAATTGGATGGGACAGGGAACAAAAGCAGGCTTGGAGCAAATGCAATACTTGGAGTCTCAATGGCTGTATGTAAAGCAACCTCAATAGATATGGGAATCCCTTTATACAGATATATAGGTGGATGCAATGCAAAAGAGCTTCCTGTCCCGATGATGAATATACTCAATGGCGGAGTCCATGCTGATAATAACCTTAACATACAGGAATTTATGATATTACCGGCAGGATTAAGTAATTTCGCCGATGCACTCAGGGCAGGCGCTGAGGTCTTTCATACCCTGAAAGGTATACTCAAAAAGAAAAGGCTTAATACCTCTGTTGGTGATGAGGGTGGTTTTGCGCCTGATTTATCAAATAATGAGGAGGCTATCGCACTTATAATACAGGCTATAGAACAGTCTGGTTATTCACCGGGTAAAGACATCTACCTTGCTCTCGATGTCGCAGCGTCAGAATTTTATGAAAATAATTCTTATAAATTCGAAGGCGGAAATGCTTCATCAGAAGACATGATTTCGTACTACGAAAAGATGATATCTAAATATCCCCTACTTTCGATAGAAGACGGACTTTCAGAAAATGACTGGGCCGGATGGAATGCTTTAACACGCAGGCTCGGCAAAAAAGTACAGCTTGTCGGCGACGATATTTTTGTCACAAATCCAACGATAATAAAAAAGGGCATAGAGGAAGGGATTGCAAACTCGGTGCTTATAAAACTTAACCAGATAGGCACATTGACAGAGACACTCGATGCAATAGAAATCGCAAAGAAGGCAGGGTATACCGCTGTAATCTCACACAGGTCCGGAGAGACAGAAGACATGACTATTGCAGATCTATCAGTCGCATATAACACGGGTTTTATAAAGACAGGCTCGCTTGCAAGAAGTGAGAGAGTAGCAAAATATAACAGACTCCTCAGGATCGAGGAGGAACTCTCAGTCTCTGCTATATACAAAGGAAGAAAAGCGTTTTATAATTTAAGATAATGGGTATCCCGATTAACCTTTTAAGGAAGCAGGTAGTCTCAGAGATCAGAAAGAGAAGGCTGATATACTTCACCGTCATTCTCCTGAGTTTTTTCTATCTTGTTATAAATTTGATCTTCGGAGATATGGGACTCCTCAAGTACAGAGAACTTAATAAGAAAAAAATACGTTTAGAAACACAGGTAAAAGAGATAAAGAGGGAGAACGAGCAACTCGGATCAGAAATAAAGTTATTCAAGGAAGATCCATTTTATACCGAAAAACATGCGAGAGAGGGTTTCGGATTAGCAAAGCCAGACGAGTATATCTTCCATTATGACAGATAGTCCGCTTTACATCTCCATCCTCTGGCATATGCACCAGCCATTTTACAGGGACCCTGCGACAGGAATTTACAGGCTTCCATGGGTGCGGCTTCATGGCACAAAGGACTACCTCGACATGGTAGAAATCCTCATGGAATTCCCGGATATAAAACAGACATACAATTTTACGCCTTCCCTCCTTGAGCAGATCACAGACTACACAGAAAACAACGCGCAAGACAGACACCTTGAGGCCACCCTCAAAAAGGCGACCGAGCTAAATACAGAAGAAAGATTATTCATACTCGAGAATTTCTTCCTCGCAAACTGGGAAAATATGATAAAGCCATTTCCGAGATATTACGAACTGCTTATAAAGAGGGGGCTACACTTCTTGAAAAGCGACCTCGCCCGAGCAATAAAATATTTCAGTGATGGTGATTTTCTTGACCTGCAGGTTCTTTTCAATCTCTGCTGGATAGATCCCCTGTTCAGGGAAAAAGACCCTTTTCTTAAAATGCTTGTCGATAAGTGCAAAGACTATACAGAAGAAGATAAACATATGCTCATTTCAAAACAATTATCGATCTTAAAGGAGATTATCCCGAGATATAGAGAGATGGCAGAAAAAGGTCATATCGAACTTTCTGTCTCCCCATTTTATCATCCCATCCTTCCGCTCCTCTGCGATACAAACTCCGCAAGGATTGCCATGCCTGATATAAGGCTCCCTCAGAGGAGATTCTCCCATCCCGAAGACGCGGAAAAACAGATCAAGATGGGTATGGACTACTTCGAGAAACTCTTTGGATTCAGACCTGTCGGGATGTGGCCTTCGGAGGGTTCGGTTAGTGAAGAGGTTGTAAGGATAGCGGCTAAAGAAGGGATTAAATGGATTGGAACTGATGAGGATATCCTTTCAAATTCGACTGGGAAAAAGCTCAGGGATGCATCAAGGAACATCATCGAGTCAGGCATCCTTTACAGGCCATATATATTTGACAATGTCTACATTACCTTTAGGGACCATAATATATCCGACCTCATCGGTTTTGTATATCAGGGATGGGATCCTAAAAAAGCAGCGAATGATCTTATCAACAGATTTATGCAGGTAAGGTGCTCTGTGCCTAATGATAAGCCTCACCTTTTATCCATAATACTTGATGGGGAGAATGCATGGGAACACTATAAAAACGATGGCCGTGACTTTCTGAGATTTCTATACGAAGGGCTATCCGGAGAAGAAAGATTAAAAACGGTCACGGTCTCAGAATTCATAAATGAACATAATAAAGGCGAATCCCTGAACAGGCTTCACGCAGGCTCATGGATAAATGCAAATTACAGCATATGGATTGGTCATGAGGAGGACAATACATCATGGGACTACCTCACAGAGACCAGGGTTGACCTCGAGGTATTTCAGAAATCGAACCCTGATAAAAACCTGTCAGAGGCCTGGAAGGCGATATATATCGCTGAAGGAAGCGACTGGAACTGGTGGTACGGCGATGAACATACTACAGAAACCCAACAGGATTTTGATGAACTCTTCAGAATGAATCTGATGAAGGTCTATAGGGAGATGGGAAAGGAAGTGCCTCAGCAGTTATTCATCCCGGTACTCAGGGAAGACAGAAGTATATCCCCGGCGGTCATGATAAGGGGGTTTATAGAGCCTAAGATTGATGGCATTGTAACAAGTTACTATGAATGGTATCAAGGCGCTTATATGGATATCAAAAAATTCGGCGGTAGCATGCACCGCGCAGAAAGCATCTTATCTAATATCTATTATGGCTTCAACAAAGATAACCTTTTCTTAAGAATAGACCCCACGATTCCATTCAGTGAACTCCCTGACAATACTAAATTTTCTATCAATATAATAAAACCCTCACAAATTAAAATTATAGT
>Ga0154888_1075_pt6 | contig 13422 bp, 14 predicted proteins | sample Rifle2008BG19ft_FD_105860 | JGI IMG/M metagenome (GOLD analysis project Ga0154888, IMG submission 105860) | Thermodesulfovibrio sp. RBG_19FT_COMBO_42_12
ACCTCCGATAGCGTACCGGTAACATTCTTGCTCAGACCTGTCCCTAAAATAGCATCAACTATAATAGAGTGACGACTGAAGACCGATGAATAATTATCAAGAAGCTCTTTTATTGGCTGTATATCCACCCCAAATTTAACTGCAGCCTTGTATTGGAATAAGGCGTCACCTTTTAAATCTTCCGGCTTCGACGTAAGAAAAACCCTGACATCCCAGCCCTCGTTATGAAAATTCCTTGCAACAACCAGACCGTCACCGCCATTGTTTCCACCACCTGAAACCACAATGACCTTTTTGCGACCAAATATCTCTTTTATCTTGGAAACAACAGCAAGCCCTGCCCTTTCCATAAGCACAACACCCGGAATACCACGTTTTTCGATAGTCTCCCTGTCTATCTCCCGCATCTCTTCAGCAGTGACGACCTTCATCTCCCTTTCCGCCTCACATTCTATAAAATTTTACAGATATTATAGCAGCCAACCTATGAACGACTTTGTTGATAAATATACCACAGAATGCACCTATAACTCTAAGAATATTTCTTGACACTACAAGGACTTTAATCAATAATTAGACCATACATCTCTTCTTTACCAAGAGGTATTATTTATGGGATATATGAAATACTTAGATATCATTCCAAAAAGGAGAAAAAATCGAAGTAGTTCGGATATGGATGAGTTATCATAAATTTTCGCGGCTGATTAGATATTATGTCAGACCCATATTTTATTACAGTTAGTTTAGTAGTCAGTTTTTTAGGCGGTGGTATTGTAAGTGCTGCAATAAACTGGGTACGCACAGAACGTGCAGACAAAAAGGAACGTAAAATTAAATTTTTGGATGACCAACTGAGAAAACTTTATGGGCCACTATATTATTTTGTTTCCCAAAGCGAAAAATGCTTCGAGTTGAACGATAGATTTCACAAAGCCTACAATGAGGAGTTCATTCAAGAAAAATGGAGCAAAGATACATTGACTCAAGAACGTTTACGCGTAAGAGCAGGCCAAACCCTTGAATTAGCCAATCAGTATATTGCCGAAGTAAAGTCAAATAATCACAAAATTAAAGAGATTTTGGACAATAATTATTCATTCATAGACCCTGATGATGTTGATGTCTTCATGTTATTTAATGAACATTATCTGAGATTTAATAAAGAAATTGAAGAAAGTGGCAAGTTGATAACTCCTGACGGAATATATGAAAAGATTGGCGACATTTCTTTTCTTCGTCCAGATTTTATTGATAGAGTAAAATTAAAATTTCAGAAGAAAAAAACTAAACTGGAGGATTTATTAAACAAATGACGTCCCCAAAGTTTCCGCTAACAACCGGTTTTACGATGCTCCAATATCCGGATTCGACATTGGGGTCGCTCCATGTCTGTTTTATTATGAGATTAAGATTGACCTTAACAGGCACACGGCGCAAACCCATAACGTTATGTGGTCATAGGAATCAAGGAAAATAAAAAGGAGGCAAAGGATGAGGCAATTTACACCCTTAATACTTGTAGTATTATTAATGTTATTTTGTAATGTATCTGCTGTCTATTCAGAGGAAAAAAGAGCTATAGAACACTCGGAACGGTACAAAATATATATAGTTGAAAAATTAGACACCATTGTCCCATCTGCTGAGTCTGGATATATTCCGGTTTCAGCAACAGGAATTAATAATAATTATTTATTGGTAGATTCGTATACAGGTAAGACGTGGATATTAACTTACATTGGATCTCGCGCTAAGAGCGAAGATGGTAGAGATTTAACATTAAATAGTTTTGCTTGGGAACCACTTTTTTTCAAAACAGAAGTCAAGCCCCTATGGTCTAAGGGACTATCAACAACGCCTAAATGATTTTTATATTTTACCAGCAACGTCAGATAACACACGCACAAGCATTCACAAAATATGTTCATTTGCCGCCTATCACGAACCTTGCAGCGGCAAGTCTTGCACCAGCCGTCATACTTCGCTCGTGCGCAAAACGTTAAATGAAATTTCGGGCATTAGAAGGATTCAAAAAGATGATGGAAACGTTGTTTTTAAGCATTCTATTTATCAAGAGACAAAAGCAGTCAAGCAGGGTCAGACTTGACTATTGACTTTTGACTGAAAAAAGCGATGATTCTATTTATCATATACCCGCAACGGCAGATACCAGAGTGCTTGTCTACGACTCGTAGAGAGATTAACACCCAAAGACTATGCCCTTCTCATTTTTTCTCAATTTTTTATATCCCGTATAATACGCAGGTATGGTAAAATTAAAGAGTTAGAAGGAGGTAGATTTATGACAACTGCATTCATAAAAGATAATCTTATCGCCCAGCTTGACAAACTTCCTTACGACCTTCAACTTCGTGTGCTTGATTTTGCGAGAGCTTTGGTTCCAAAAGGGATCGAAGGAAAAGGTCTTTTACGATTCGAAGGAATCATTCCTGCTGATGATTTACAACTAATGTCTAAAGCTATAGAGGAAAACTGTGAGAAGGTAGACATCAGTGAATGGTAGATTCCTTCTCGATACAAATATAATTATTGCCCTTTTTGCTGAAGACCCAAAGGTTCATGGACGTTTAGTCAATGCTACAGAAGTTTTCGTCCCATGTATTGCTATCGGAGAATTATATTTTGGAGCTTATAAATCGGTCAAGATTCAAGAAAACATTACTCGCATAGATGAATTTGCGATCAACAATACTGTGCTTCCATGCAATACAGACACAGCCAAGAGATATGGAGATATAAAGAACCGTTTAAAAGATAAAGGGCAACCAATTCCAGAAAATGATATATGGATTGCCGCGATTGCCCAACAATATTCTCTCACATTAGTCTCAAATGATACACACTTTGACGCTATTAAAAATTTAACAGTTGAAAAATGGTAAGACAGCCTGCCCATTCCGTCAGATATCACGTTGTAAAAGATATACATCAAAACCTCTCAGGCTTCTTTTGCAACGGAAACGCAATATGCTCATTGCTCTAATACCACAAATGCAACACCATATTCATGCTCGTGGCTCAGGCTCAGGTGTGCCTTTTTTATTGATTTCTCTTTAAAAAAATCCTCAAGCCTTCCCTTAACCTTTAAAAAGGGTTTTCCGGTATTCACGTTTGCGACCTCTATGTCAGTTAAGGACACAGGAACAGCAGAGCCAATTGCCTTTATCAATGCCTCCTTTGCAGCAAAGCGAACAGAAAGCGACAGATACGGATTTTTCTTCTCATAACAATAGGAAATTTCACTTTCTGTAAATACCCTGTCGAGAAACCTCCGTCCCCACCTCTCTACAACATCTTTCATTCGCTCTATTTTGACAAGGTCTATTCCAACTCCGTAGATCATATAATTTATTTTATAAATCATAATCTTTATCCTCATATCAACGCAAGGTTTTTCTGTATCAAAAGTCCCTCTTATTTGTAACCGAAAATGTTAAAATTAATTCATATCATATCTATCGCAGATTATTCATAAAATCGGTAACAGCAACTGAGGATAGAGTATTTGAGCGGATTTTTTTGCTGATAGTCAAATACAATATGTAAAAATAAAGAGGCAAAAACCTCGGAGGGAGGAACGACCGAGAATGAGCGAGAATATTCTATCCTCAGTTCAATCAGAAAAGTTTATAAATAATCTGGGGAAGGTGGCAAAGTGACCTCAGCAGACTTATATTTAGAAAAGGTAAATCTTCTAAAGTATCTTAACAAAACTGATTGTACTAAGTGTGGCCTTACATCCTGTGAGGAGTTTATAAGTGCCCTCATGAATGGAACAAAGAAACCACAGGATTGTCCTTTTCTAAGTAAAAATAAGGCTTACGCCTTTGAGGTAACCTTAAGGTTAAAAGATTTGTGGCCCGATGTCCCACTTCTTACCCATCCAAGGCCAAGTTTAATAGGGCTTGTTGAATTAAATAGTCCGGATACCGAGTCCTTAGTGCTTATTTCGGGCAACAATGAGCATACCGAACAGGTTCTTTTGACTGTCCTGGGGACAACCATAGGCCCTTTCTTTATTATATTTGTGGATACCGACGGAAATACAGTTGATATGGCTATGATTTATCAGACCATGACAGCAGAAAGAATATATAAGGCTCTTAAGGAATCAGGCTTAGAGAAAAAAACAAGCAAAAGAGAAATGATAGTTCCAGGACTTACTGCTCCTATAAAAGAGGATATCGAGAAATTGACCAACTGGAGTGTTAAAGTTGGCCCGGTTTGTGCTGCTGAACTCCCCCTCTTCCTTTCCGAGTTCTGGACTCCTCCGGGAGCGTAGCGTCTCCTTATAACCCACATCCACCTTTTAATTGCTGGCACACGAATTCTTTCAAAGACAAAGATGCCTTGCGTATCTCCTCTGTTTGTGGCAATTTTGAGGTAATCCTGTCTATATAATCTCTTTCTGATAATAGGTTAAGGGAAGGTTTGAAATTCAGATCGTATATCCACGATAGTTGTAAAAGTTTAAAATCATTCAAGGTCTTTATTTTTGAGAGAGGCACTATTTGCTTTTTATAAAGGCATGAGAGGACATCCTCTGAATATCCAGGCATATCCGGCAATTCGAGATTTACGGCTGAAGCCTTTTCTACCTCAGGACTCTCATAATATTCTATAAATACACGCCATATATCCAGTTTATCCGCATCACGTATTAGTTTTAAAAATAATAGTGAATCATCCTTCTGTTTTCTCGGTATTGAAAAGGCATTATGAAATTTTACCGCCTGAATAATTAATTCCTGTTCTTTTTCAGGAAGATTTTTAAGAACATCTTCTTTCTGAAGTGTCTGCGCTCCGAGAAGACCATGATTGACCGAGATACTATCTCTGAATGTTTTGTATTTTGCATATTGTGGGAACCTTCCGATATCATGAAAAAGGGCTATCGTCTCAGCCAGCACCATCCGATTATCATTGATTGACAATCCCCTGACTATCTCGACTATATTCCTACATACTTTGAAGGAATGTTGTTCTTTGAGATAGATATTCTTCTGATCCTTGATATCGGGTGAATAGAAAGACTTGCAGTAATCAGAGAACCATTTTTTATAAAAATTTAAATCATCCAGCTCCATCCAAAATCTTATATATTTACCGCAGCTTCTTTTATCAACTTCTTCATCTCACTAACAGCACTTTCCATTCCTAAAAGCACTGCCCTTGAAACAATACTGTGTCCTATGTAAAGTCCTCTTATACCCTGTATAGAGGCTATTTCCTTAACATTGAAATAATTAAGGCCATGCCCTGCATTGACCCCGAGACCTATACTTAGTGCATGCCTAACCGCATTAATAATACGAATCACCTCTTCTTCCTGTTTTTTCCCTTTTGCATTGGCATACATCCCGGTATGTATCTCAACCATATCTGAACCTATCTGTCTTGATATATTAATGTCTTTTATATCGGGATTTATGAATAGACTCACAGGTATTTTACCAGCCTGAATCTTTCTTATTGCATCCTTAATACTTCTTTTCTGTGACTTTACATCAAGCCCGCCCTCGGTTGTAAGTTCCTGTCTTTTTTCCGGAACGAGCGTAACAAGGTCAGGTTTTATACGGGCGGCAATATTTATCATCTCTTTTGTTGCTGCCATCTCAAGGTTCAGTTCAACAGGGACAAATTCTTTTAACATGTTCAAATCCCTGTCATGTATGTGGCGCCTGTCCTCTCTAAGATGAATCGTGATTCCATCTGCACCGCCGAGAATTGCCAGAGTAGCAGCCATAACAGGGTCGGGCTCAAAGCCCTTTCTTGCCTGCCTTATGGTAGCTACATGGTCAACATTAACACCAAGTAACATTTAAAAACCTCCTTAACATATCCTCGGCAATTGATCACCTGAGAGCATCTCCACTATTCTGGTACCACCTATAGATGTTTTCATTAGAACCATTTTAGCTGGTGTTTCCTGCACATATCCTATTAGCCGTGCTTCTTTGCCAAGAGGATGTTTCCTTATAGTATTAACGAGAGATTCTGCCACATCAGGCTTTACTATTGCAACAAGTACTCCTTCGTTGGCTACATAAAGTGGGTCAAACCCGAGCAGTTCACATGCACCCCTTACACCTGCCGGCACAGGTATGGATTCTTCTTCAACAACAATACAATATCCCGAATCAATTGCGATCTCTTTAAGCGCTGATGCAAGACCCCCCCTTGTGGGATCTCTCATCGCATGTATTTCTTTAGTTGTCTTCAACATCTCACTGACAAGACCGTTTAGAGGCGCTGTATCACTCAATACCGGAGGGTTAAAACTCATGCCGTTTCTCTCTGCAATGATAGATATCCCATGGTTTCCAATCGGGCCGCTCAATATAACCTTATCACCTGACATAACCCTGATGGGTGAAATATCAATCCCATTTTCAACTATTCCTACACCTGAAGTATTGATAAATATCCCGTCAGCTTTTCCTTTATCAACCACCTTTGTATCTCCGGCAACTATTTTTACCCCTGATTTTTTTGCAGCACTCGCTACAGAAGAAAGAATCCTCTTTAGATATTCGAGTGGAAAACCCTCCTCAAGAATAAGACCTGTTGTAATATAAAGAGGTTTTGCTCCCACCATAGAAAGGTCATTCACCGTGCCATAAACAGCAAGTTTTCCTATGTCACCACCTGGAAAAAATATAGGTGAAACAACATAAGAATCTGTTGTAAACGCAATTTTCCCATGATTTATCTCTTCAAGCACAGCAGAATCATTTAATGATTTAAGCTCAAATTCAGGGACAAAATACTCCCTGATCAACTGATGCATCATCTTTCCGCCACTGCCGTGGCCGAGCAGAATTCTGTCCATTAACTTATTTTCACCGATAATTGTAAATGCGTTTGATTAACCTGGACACTTGTAAATGGTTACTCAGACCCTTTAATTAAGGAATGCAATACCTGGCTTAATTCCTCCAATGTGTACGGTTTTGCGACAACACCACAAAAACCATATTTTTTAAAGTCCGCCATTATTGGGTCATTGGAGTAACCACTTGAAACAATCGCTTTAACTTCCGGATCGATCTCTAAAAGTTTCTTGATAGCCTCCTTGCCTCCGATCCCCCCGGGAATGGTCAAATCCATTATAACAGCATCAAAAGGCTGATTCAGATCCATAGCCTTTTTATAGAGTTCAATTGCCTCAGAACCTTCAATGGCAAATGCAACTTCGTATCCAATACGTTTTAACATCGTCCTTGCAACTAACCTGACCATCTCTTCATCATCCAAAACCAGAATCTTTCCTTTTCTAACATCTATTCTTTTTTCCCTTTTCTCTTTCTTAGAAAGTTTCTTTTGAGAAGCAGGAAGATAAAGATGGAAGGTAGTCCCTACTCCAACGTCTGATTCTACAGTAATGTATCCGACATTCTTTTTGATAATAGAATAAGTGGTTGCAAGTCCAAGACCGCTTCCTTTTTCTTTGGTGGTAAAAAAGGGATCGAAAATCTTTTCAAGATTTTCCATGGGTATCCCGACTCCATGGTCCTTAATAGAGATCATTACATATTTTCCACTCTTTAAAGACTTTATTTCATCTTCACCAATGTTCACATTTTTACAAGAGACATGGATTGTCCCACCCTCAGGCATGGCATGGTCTGCATTGATGATTATATTCTGAAAAGCCTGGCTAATCTGTCCTTCATCAACCTCAACAGGCCATAAGTCATCTGATACAAAAAATTCGCATTTGACATCTGAACCCCTTAATACAAAATTGGCAGATTCCATAACTAATTCAGAGATCGGGACAACCCTTTTAACCGGTACCCCACCAGTAGAAAAAGTGAGTAACTGTTTAGTCAGATCCTTTGCCCTTAAAGATGCATTCTCAGCCTCGGCTAATCTTTCATACACGCTATCTTCAGGGCTTGTAATGTGCTTTGCCAGAGAGATATTCCCTAAAATTGCAGTCAATAAATTGTTGAAATCATGTGCAATGCCGCCGGCAAGGATACCGACTGAGTCAAGTTTTTCGGTTTTGGAAAGCTCTTCTTCTATTTTCTTGCGCTCGGTTATATCAGTTATTATCCCAAGGATAGCGATCTCTCCTTCGAATCGTATCAATTTTGTCGTAAGTATAGCGTCAATTTCCTTACCTTCTCTGGTAAGAACTGCGTATTCGTAAGGAGGTACTTCTTTACCCTCAAGATGCTTTATGAAATTTTCCTTAACCATATCTGAAAATTCTGGGGCAATTAAGTTAAGGAAATCGAAATCAGGAGAATAAAACTCTTCCTTCTTGTACCCCATGATCTCTTCACATATTCTATTTACATATACTATTTTTCCTTTTTTGTTAATAAAAATCATGTTAGGCAGCTGTTCTGCAAGGCTCCGGAACTTCTCCTCTGACTCTCTCAGCACTTCTTCCGCCTGCTTGTGTTCGATTATTTCTCTCTGGAGCCGCTCATTAGCAGCAAACAGATCTGTAGTGCGATCTTCAACCCTGAGTTCCAACTCATCACGGGCCTTCTGTAGCTCCTTCTCAGCCCGCTTCCGCTCTTTAAGTTCCTCCAATGCCTGGTCTCGCATAGCCCTGTAGTCCTGGATACGGCAGGTCAGGTCTGTGACATCCTGGATAACAAAAAGGGCATAAAACCCTTCTCCGTGCAAAGCTTCAATAGGAGTAACTGTTGTATGCTGTACACGAAGATTGCCATCTCGCATCTTCGAAGGAATTATATATTTGTGAAGCTGTGAAGAAAAAACCGCAGGTGGACCACCATCAAAAATATCCTGAAGCCTGGAAGTATACCTTGGGTGATTTAAGTTTGGAAAAAACTCATAGATGCTCTTGCCAATGATATTATCCCTCTGGATCTGAGTCCAGTCCTCGAGGCATCTGTTCCAAAAAAGGACTATAAAATCACGCTGAAGGACACATACGCCTATAGGAACATGGTCTAAAATACCAAATTCTTTTACAACTAAATCAACTTCGTTCAATATTAAATCCTAAATTTTTTTTTAATCTTATCTATATTAGATATCAAAGAATCAAATGAACCAACCTCAAAAAGGAGGATAATATCCCCTTCGACCTGCAGTTGTTGAATTGTGAAACGAGTCCGAACCAACAGGACCAATGGGTTAACTTCAGCACCATTTAATGCCAACAGATTGTCAATGGTATCCTCAATATAGGTTGGAACTGAATAATTAATATGCTGTTTAATTATATTACCAATAGAACCCATTACACCGTTTATAACAATATTTCCAACTTCACTGAGTGTTCCTGCCCTTACTGAATCGAGGTCAGGCGTTCCTGCTTCCTCACCGGTGAGAACTGCCACAAGTTTCGAAGCGCTGTCAGGCGGAAAAACCAAGGCTGCTGTTCCGGAAAAAGGCCCTTTAAAACCGAGACGTACAGCTACAACCCTATAACTACCAAGTGCTTCTATCGCTTTTTTTACCCCCTTATGTGACAATATTTTAATAAATGGAACCTCTAAATGAATGTGAAAAGACGTCATCTCATTCAAGACCGCAGCAGCCCGACCAATACCTATATTTATTAACTCTTTCAAGATATCCATTTGTGCAAGCGTCAAGTAATTTTCAGTTTCTTCTTTTTCAGGAATTACTTTATTTACTGCATTACGGACCTCTTCTTCTTTGGGAGGCTTGTTTATGAAGGCGTGCACTCCGAGTTCCAGGCATTGTTTCTGCACGCTTTCCTGTATGTCTGCCGTTATGACAATAACGGGGACGGTTGAGCCGCTTTCACTTAATGACTTGAGAACTTTTATACCGTCCATATCCGGCATAATGAGATCCAACAAAATGCAGTCCGGCTTTAGAGAATGAGCCATCTGTAAACCCTTAAATCCATTTTCTGCCTCAAGGATCTCATGTCCATCCTGTTTTAATATGTTTACTATCTTCTTGCGCATATACAATGAATCATCAATTGTTAGTATTATAGCCATTATTATCTACCTTCTCAAAAATCAATTATGTTGTAAGTTTAAAATAAGGACCGAATAAAACATGGGTTTTAACATTTAACATAATTATATCACTCAACTTACATTAAACACATAAAAAAATCAATAAGATTTGCCTTCTCAAATTTATTGAGGCGCTCATGTATTTTCAAGTTAAGATAAAAAAGAAAAATAGTCCTAATCTGATATAAAAACCCGTATATAAACATGGTAATATATAATAGATATTATAAACAGCATGGGTTTCTAAAAGCATATCCGCAATGCTGATAAAAAGTTGCTCATTATTTTGGTTACTAAGGAGTTCATGAGTAAGACCGCATTTGTCTGTCATTCCCGCTTGTCGGGAATCGTAAAGAAAGATGCTGGATAAGTTAGCATGATAGGATAGTTACAGGAATGTAACCATAGTTATGGTCTTATTTGTAAGAACAGGATAAGGAGGAATAAACATGAGATTAGTGGCAGAGGCAGATAGATGTGTCGGTTGTCAGAATTGTATGTTTGCATGTGCCAGGAGGCAGAATGAGGTAGGATTATCCAAAGCCTGTATAAATGTGAGATCTATCGGGGGTTTAGAACGAGGGTTTATCGGGGTTGTCTGCAGGGCCTGTGATGACCCGCCCTGTGCCAAGGTGTGCCCTACAGGCGCACTAAAACTCAGAGCTGGTGGAGGAGTGCGTCTCAATATTAACAAATGTACAGGGTGCGGCTATTGTTCAGATGCCTGTCTTATAGGCGCAATCTTCTGGGATGATGAGATCAACAAACCGATGATCTGTATCCATTGTGGTTATTGTGTTAAGTTTTGTCCTCATAAGGTGTTGAGATTAGAAAAAAAGGAGGCGATCGAACATGCTCAAAAATGATCCCCTTGCAAATATTCTTTATGTTGATCTCTCGAAAAAAAATTTCTGGGTAGATAACAGACAGGACCTTTTTGAAAAGTATATAGGTGGTACCGGTGTCGCCACGCAGCTTCTTCATGAAGAATGTCCGAAGGGTTGCGATCCCCTTAATGCAGAAAATCCTATTATATTTGCAGTTGGTCCAATGACTGCATTGTTTCCTCTCGCCTCTAAAACCGTGGCTATGTTTAAATCGCCCCATACAGGCAATCTCGGTGAAAGTCATTGCGGTGGCCGAAGCGCTATCGCTATCCGTATGGCAGGTTATGGCGCTATTGTAATAAAGGGTTCCAGCGATACCCCGCTCTACCTCGCTATTCATGGTAATCGGGTTTATTTCCGGGATGCTTCCTCATTGTGGGGAATAAGCGCCTTCACTGTTGGGCGTATCATCAGAGAAAATGAGCACGGAGCAGGTTTGAGAACAATAATGCGCATCGGTGAAGCAGGAGAAAAGCTTGTCTCATATTCATGTGTAACTACAGAAACCTATCGGCATTTTGGAAGGCTGGGTCTGGGAGCGGTTTTTGGAAGCAAGAAGCTTAAGGCCGTTGTAGTATCGGGTAAACGTTCGCTCCCTATAAGCAATATAAAGCAGTATCGTAAGGTATATGATGAGATTTACCAGGCGGCTGTGACCTCCCCTGCAATGAAGAAATATCATGACCTTGGAACAGCTGAGAATATTCTGCCTTTAAATGAACTTGGTGGACTACCAACAAGAAATCTTAAGGAAACGAGATTCGAAGGAGCATCGGAGATTTCCGGCGAAAAATTCGCAGAGCATTACTTAGGCAGGCGGATTGCATGCACCCACTGTCCGGTGGGTTGCATACATATTGCCGCACTGAGAGAACCTTATGAAGACGAGGCATATTTTTATAAAACATCTATGTTCTCTTATGACTATGAACCCATCTATGCCTTAGGTTCCATGTTAGGTGGTTCTGATACCAAAGGCATCTTAAAGTTGATGGATCAGGTAGAAACAGTGGGTCTTGATGTGATGAGCACAGGTGTAATTTTAGCATGGGCAACAGAGGCACAAGAACGAGGCATTATCTCCGGGAAGGAAACAAAGGGTATCAAGTTCAACTGGGGTGATTATAACGCTTACATAAACGCTGTGCGACTGATCATCGAACAACCGAATGAATTCTATAAGACACTCGCACATGGAGTTGAACATGCAGCCTCCCGATATGGAGGAGAAGATTATGCCCTATCTTTTGGCGGAAACGAAATGCCCGGGTACCATACAGGACCCGGAGCACACATAGGGGTTTTGGTCGGTGCAAGACACAGTCATCTTGACAATGCAGGTTATAGTGCTGATCAAAAGTCTTTCCTCGCTAAAAAACAAAACAGCCCGGAGGAACTTGCTGAAAGCTTATTGTCTGAAGAACGCTGGCGTCAGATTCTATCAAGTCTTGTAGTCTGCTTCTTTGCCAGAGGAATCTATAAGCCTGATATAGTCTTAAAAGCCCTCAAATCAGCAGGTTTTGATCTTGCTATCGAGGATCTCAATCGCATCGGGGAAGAAATACATAAAGAAAAATACAGGTTCAAGATTCGAGAGGGTTTTTCCCTGGACAACCTCCGACTGCCCAAAAGAATCTTCGAGACTCCTTCACCCCTGGGCAAGCTTGATGAGAAATTTATTCGAGAGACGATTGAATATGTCAAAAAAACGCTCTCTACGGTGGGTGTATGACTCCATATTTATAATATGCTGCGCAACTTCCTTCTGTACTTACCATACATGCACCCACAGGGTGCTCGGGTATGCACGCCTTTCCAAACAGGGGGCAATCTGTTGGTATCTTTACACCCCTGAGGACAGAGCCACAAATGCAAGATGTTGGCTCCTGAGAGTCAGGCACAGCAATATCGAATACCTGCCTGACATCCCAACGGTTAAATCTTTCCCTTAATCTGATCCCGCTTTGCGGGATCATCCCTATTCCCCTCCAGTATGCATCGCAAGGCTCGAAGTATATATTCAAAAGAGATACGGCCTTCTGATTACCTTCTTCTCTTACAACACTCTTATACTGAATCTCGACATCTGCCCTGCCCGATGCAATCTGCTCAAGGAGCATCATAATACCCTGAAGTATGTCTCCCGCCTCGAACCCTGTTATGACTGACGGTTTTCTATAATCAGATGCGATAAATTCATACGGCTTACTGCCTATAATCGTACTCACGTGTCCGGGAAGAATAAAACCATCAACCCTCACTTCATCAGAGCTTAGAAGGGCCTTAAGCGCCGGAGGAACTAATTTATGAGCAGAGTATATATAAAAATTATCAACACCCATCCGTTCTGCCTCAAGTAGTGTCCCCGCAACAGACGGTGAGGTTGTCTCGAAACCTGTTGCAAAGAATACGACACGCCTGTCTTTATTTTCTGACGCAAATTTTAATGCATCCATCGGGGAGTAGACAACCCTTATATTAGCGCCCTCTGCCTGCGCATGATAAAGAGATTGTTTACTCCCGGG
>Ga0154888_1091_pt1 | contig 13266 bp, 12 predicted proteins | sample Rifle2008BG19ft_FD_105860 | JGI IMG/M metagenome (GOLD analysis project Ga0154888, IMG submission 105860) | Thermodesulfovibrio sp. RBG_19FT_COMBO_42_12
CAAAGGATATGAATCTGAACAGGACAGGCAGAAAAAGGTGTCTGCAGAGAGATGGGTTAAGGCTGTCAACTATCATGGTGGCTATGGTAAATGGGAACTTGTTGAATGCCGAGACCCAGGGAAAATAGATAAGATATTGAATGGACTGTTTCAGTTGGCTGCCTAATTCTTAGAGAGTCACGATGGTTCAAACGGAAATCATCATTTATAATCGTGTGCCTACCCCGCGTATAGGCAGGTGTACTTCGCACCCAGTGAAAAATATCCAAAATGCAAATTTGATGAAGTACTGAATAAGAGTTAAAAACTTCTAAAACTATGGATAAGCAGTTGAAGATCGTAAACTGAATTTTGTAGTCTGCCTGATAACCTTTTCTCTCGACTTCTTACCGAAAATTATTTAGTATAAAATAATGGGTAGAAGAACGTAGAGAAGATTTCTGTATGGTATCTAAGCGATAAGAATGAAAACGTGCAGGAAATCCGGGTCAATAAACCGCTCACAAAGGAGCTGTCCGCACTCAGGCGGATTCGCTGAGGAGAACACAAGGGCTTTTGCTGCACACATGCCTACCGTTAACTGAATTATTTGGGTTAAGCGAAATCCTGAGAGTTTCTAAAATCATTTTTTTTCTGATAAAATTAACACCTAAGTAATAGTAACGAAAAGTTGGAGGACATAAACAATGGACTATTTTTTGAATGAAGAGCAGATGATGATAAAGGAGCTGACAAGGCAGATAGCAGAGGAGAAGATTATTCCGGTAAGAGAAGAACTTGATGAGAAAGAGGAATTTCCATGGGAAATAATGAAGGTACTTGCCCAGTCAGACCTATTCGGTCTTTTCATCCCTGAAGAATATGGAGGGCTTGGAAAGGGGTGTCTCGAGTTGTGTATTGCGGTTGAAGAATTATCAAGGGCATGCCTTGGTGTATCGACAACATTTGCAGCAAATGCCCTCGGTACATATCCTATACTTCTTTTTGGTTCTGATGGACAGAAGAAGAAATACCTTCCGGATATCACAGCGGGAAAGAGGCTTGTTGCATTTGGGCTTACAGAGGCAAATGCAGGAAGTGACGCTGCAGGTATACAGACAACTGCAAGGCTTGACGGAAATGAATATGTGTTAAACGGCACAAAGCAGTGGATAACGAATGGGGGGGAGGCAGAGATTTATACAATTATTGCGATGACAGACAGATCAAAAGGTGCAAGGGGCGCCTCTGCATTTATAGTTGAAAAAGGAACCCCTGGTTTCAGTTTTGGAAAAAAAGAAAGAAAGATGGGTATAAGGGCGTCAACTACAAGGGAGCTTATATTCGATAACTGCAGAATCCCTAAGGATAGTATCCTGGGCAGGGAAGGGTTTGGATTTATTGTAGCCATGAAAACACTTGATAACTCAAGAACAGGTGTTGGGGCACAGGGAGTCGGGGTAGCGCAGGGTGCATTTGAAGAGGCGGTGAAATTTGCAAGGCAGCGTGTACAATTCGGACAACCCATAATAAGTTTCCAGGCAGTACAGCACATGCTTGCAGATATGGCGACGGAGATAGAGGCATCAAGGGCACTCGTATATTCAATTGCAAGGTATATAGACAGCGGCGCCAAAGATATAACAAAGGAATCAGCAATGGCAAAGGTATTTGCAACTGATGTTGCTATGCGTGTCACTACGAATGCAGTCCAGGTTATGGGTGGCTCGGGATATATGAGGGAGTATCCTGTTGAGAAGATGATGCGTGACGCAAAAGTTCTCCAGATTTATGAAGGGACAAATCAGATACAGAGGAATGTTATAGGCCAGGTATTGATAAAAGAGGCAGCAAGAAGTAAACCCCGTTAGAAAGGGCTATGAAAAGTAAGGCTTTCTAACTGGGTAAATCAGGTTCTTAACCCTTAGTTACAAGAAATATATGTATAACCTTATAAGTTTTGCAGGGATATTTATCCTTATGGCAATTGCCTGGATGCTTTCTTCTAATAGAAGGGTTATTAACTGGCGCGTAATCGTATGGGGGATAACGCTTCAATTCTTGTTTGCCATTTTCATTTTTATCGTGCCATTAGGCTCACAAATATTTCTCTTTATAAATGAGGCTTTAGTAAGGGTTCTTGACAGTGCTAATGCAGGCACGAGGTTTCTTTTCGGTAGGCTTGCCCTTCCTCCAGGGACAAAAAATGAGGCAGGAGAGGAGTCTTTAGGTTTCATCCTGGCCTTTCAGGCGCTTCCGACTATTATATTCTTTGCGAGTCTTATGGCGGTGCTTTACTATGTAGGAGTAATGCCGAAGATTATTAGACTCTTCTCAATGATCTTTAAAAGATTTATGAGAATTAGCGGGGCAGAATCACTCAGTGTGTCCAGTAACATCTTTGTGGGTGTCGAAGCCAACATGACTGTGCTACCCTATCTTCGAGGTATGACACGCTCCGAGTTTTGTACCATACTTGCGGCCGGGATGTCCACAACTGCATCAAGCGTTCTTGCTCTTTATGTATTCCTCCTTAGAGAGAAATTCCCGGCGATAGCAGGCCATCTCGTATCTTCTTCCATCATTTCTGCAATAGCAGCAATTGTTATGTCAAAGATTATCATGCCTGAGACAGAAAAACCCGAGACGCTCGGGATGGACGTAATGCCTCATTATGAAAAGGAATCCTCCCTTATGGAGGCTATCATAAACGGTGCCAATGAAGGCGTTAAGATGATTGTTGGAATAGTTGCGCTTCTCCTGGCATTTCTGGGTATTGTAGCCTTAATAGATTCTCTCCTTTCCGGTATTGGTTTAAGGTTAAACAATCTGTCCGGTTTTCAGATGGACTGGACATTAAAGGGCCTTTCAGGCTATCTATTTTATCCCTTAACACTTGTGATAGGCGTCCCGCATCCGGATGCCTTTGAGATATCAAAGCTGATAGGCGAAAGGGTAGTCCTTACAGAAGTTAAGTCATATCAGGATCTTGCAATGCTTCTTTCCTCAGGCGCATTAAAGAACCCGCGCTCGGCAGTCCTTGCTGCATATGCCCTCAATGGTTTTGCCCATGTGGCATCACTTGCCATATTTGTAGGCGGCACAGCAGCGCTTGTTCCCAAAAGGACGAGAGACATTTCGGCTGTCGGCTTCAGGGCTCTTATTGCGTCAACCCTCGCCTGTCTTATGACAGCTGCAGTAGCGGGTACATTTTTTACAGAGGGCTCGATACTCTTAGGGAAATAATTTTGATTTATAATAAAGCAAAGATATATTCGTTCCTGTTAGTTATAATTGCATTATGTACAGTGATGGTATCTGTTGTATTACTGCAGGCAAAAGAAAAAGATGAACCCATGTCGAAAGATAAGTCAGAGATAATAAAACTACCTGAACCGGCGTATAAAAGTAATACTCTTGTGGAAGAAGCCCTGCTTGAGAGAAGGTCTGTCAGAGATTATAAAGACAAACCATTGACACTTGCTGAGGTTTCACAGCTCCTCTGGGCTGCACAGGGCATTACAGGTTCAGGGGGTCTAAGAACAGCTCCTTCTGCAGGAGCTCTCTACCCTCTTGAAGTGTATATTTTTATTGGCAATGTAAAAGACCTTTTAGGCGGAATTTACAAGTATAGGCCGCATAAACATGAACTCGGGATGGTTGTAAAAGGTGATAAGAGAAATGAATTATATCGTGCTGCTCTCAGCCAGTCTTCTGTGAGAGATGCTCCTGTGGTTATTGTATTTTCAGCAGTTTACGAACGAACAACCGTGAAATATGGAGAGAGAGGCATAAGGTATGTGCATATGGAGGCTGGTCATGCAGCCCAGAATATCTTCCTGCAGTCAGTATCGCTCGATCTTGGTGCAGTGGTTATAGGGGCCTTTTACGATGATGAGGTAAAAAAGATTATGAAGATGCCTGATAGAGAACAGCCACTTTATATCATGCCTGTCGGGAAGAAATAAGAACTCAAAGCCCGTTCTGCTAAAGTGTCGTTCAAAAGTGTCGTTCAAGTTGACTCTTATTTTACAACTCTATATACTATGAATTCTAAATTAAGTGTTACTTAATTTAAAATAAGATTTCATTATTTTTTTCTAAATCAATATGTTACTAATTTTTAACTAAAATTATGTTTTTCTTGAAATTATATGCCGAGAAGAGATGATATTAAGAAGATAATGATCATCGGTTCCGGGCCAATTGTTATTGGGCAGGCCTGTGAATTCGATTATTCCGGTACACAGGCATGCAAGGCGCTTCGAAACCTTGGATACGAGATAGTTTTGGTTAATTCTAACCCTGCAACTATTATGACAGATCCCGGTATGGCTGATGTAACCTACCTTGAGCCACTCACCGTTGAATATATTAAAAAAGTTATCGAAAAAGAGCGTCCTGATGCAATACTGCCAAATCTGGGCGGTCAGACCGGACTAAATCTTACCGCTGAATTAGCACGAAGCGGTTTTCTTGAAAAACATGGTGTCAGGATAATTGGTGTAGAAGCAGATGCGATTGAAAAGGGGGAGGATCGCATTGCCTTCAAAAAAACCATGAATCAGCTCGGGATTGAAATGCCAAGGAGTGAACCTGCCTTCAGCGTTGAAGAAGCTGAGGAGATTGCATCGAAACTCGGATATCCTGTTGTAATTCGTCCTGCATATACACTCGGGGGAACCGGCGGAGGTCTGGTCTATAATATTGAAGAATTGCGCACAGTTGCAAGCCGCGGCATTTCAGCCAGTCTTATCGGTCAGATATTAGTAGAAGAATCAGTCCTCGGATGGGAGGAATTAGAACTTGAAGTTGTGCGTGATGCTAAAAATCAGCGAATAACTGTTTGTTTTATAGAGAATGTTGATGCTATGGGAATACATACGGGTGATTCTTTTTGCACAGCGCCTATGCTTACTATTGACACTAAACTCCAGCAACGAATGCAGAAACACTCATACGACATTGTTGAAGCAATTAAGGTTATCGGGGGTACAAATATTCAGTTTGCTCATGATCCTAAAACAGGTCGTGTAGTGGTGATCGAAATCAATCCGAGAACTTCTCGTTCATCCGCGCTTGCCTCCAAGGCTACCGGATTCCCGATTGCCTTCGTTTCAGCATTGCTTGCCGGAGGACTTACCCTGGATGAAATCCCATATTGGAGAGAGGGCACTCTTGAGAAATATACTCCATGGGGAGATTATGTAGTAGTTAAATTTGCCAGATGGGCATTTGAAAAGTTTGAAGGGGTAAAAGATATTCTCGGTACTCAGATGCGTGCCGTAGGCGAAGTAATGAGCATCGGCAAGACTTATAAAGAAGCTTTACAAAAATCTATACGGTCTCTTGAGATCGGGCGTTTTGGACTTGGTTTTGCGAAAGACTTTCACCAGAAATCGCTAAATGAGTTAATGGAACTTCTTGCCTCACCGACAAGTGAACGTCAATTTATCATGTATGAAGCACTTAGAAAGGATGCCTCTGTAGATGCGCTTTACGAAAAGACCTATATCAAACCCTGGTTTATCGAGCAGATGAAGGAGCTTTTACAATTGGAGGAAGAGATACTTCAGTACAACGGCAAAAGATTACCTGATGAACTACTAACCCGTGCCAAAAAGGACGGATTTGCAGACCGTTATCTGGCACAACTACTAAGCGTTAAGGAAAAGGAAATTCGTGAACGTCGTAAATCTTTAGGGGTCGTTCAGGCCTGGGAAGCTGTGCCTGTAAGCGGAGTAGAAAATGCAGCGTACTATTTCTCCACTTATAACGCTCCGGACAAAGTGAAAATCAGTGACCGGAAGAAGATCATGGTTTTAGGAGGAGGGCCGAATCGTATCGGCCAAGGCATCGAGTTTGACTACTGCTGTGTACATGCGGCTTTTACATTGCGTGATGAAGGATATGAATCCATCATGGTCAATTGTAACCCGGAAACAGTTTCAACGGATTATGACACTTCGGACAAATTGTATTTTGAGCCTGTCACACTAGAGGATGTCCTTTCTATATATGAAAAAGAGAAACCGGAAGGGGTTATTGTGCAGTTTGGTGGACAGACTCCGCTTAACATAGCAAAAGAACTGTCTGAAGCAGGGGTGAAAATCATCGGTACTGCTGTAGAAGCCATTGATCTTGCAGAGGATCGGGATAGATTTCGTAAAACGATGAAAAAAATGGGGATACCCATGCCGGAGTCCGGCATGGCAAGCACGCTCGAAGAGGCATTAAAAGTTGCTGAAAAGATTGGATATCCACTTATGGTAAGGCCTTCATATGTTCTTGGCGGCCGTGGCATGGAAGTGGTGCATGACGAAGAAATGCTCAAACACTATGTATTAGCTGCAGTGGATGTTACTCCTGACAGGCCGATCCTGATAGATAAGTTTCTTGAAAATGCTATAGAAGCAGAAGCAGATGCAATAGCTGACGGGACTGAGGCTTTTGTGCCGGCAGTTATGGAGCACATTGAACTTGCAGGAATACATTCCGGAGATTCTGCCTGTGTTATTCCGCCTGTCAGTATTCCCAAAAAACACCTGGAGACAATTTATGAATATACGCAGAAGATAGCAGTGGAACTTAATGTAATCGGCCTTATGAATATACAATATGCAATAGCGCACGACACAGTGTATGTCCTCGAGGCCAATCCACGTGCTTCCAGAACAGTACCTTTAGTTTCGAAGGTCTGCAGCATTCCCATGGCACGTATCGCTACTCAGATGATGCTGGGTAAGAAACTTGATGATGTAGGTCTAAAATCCAAATTTATTCCGCATTTCGGGGTAAAAGAGGCAGTCTTTCCATTCAATATGTTCCCAGAGGTTGATCCGCTCCTGGGTCCGGAAATGAGATCCACTGGAGAAGTTTTAGGTATGGCTGATTCTTTTGGAACAGCCTATTACAAAGCCCTGGAAGCTGCTCAGCAACGTCTCCCTATTGAAGGATCAGTGCTTATTACAGTTTCAGATCGTGACAAACAAGAGGCATTACAGGTTGCAAGGCGATTTGAAAGTTTGGGATTTAAAATCAAGGCCACACGTGGAACGTATCAGTTTTTTATCCAAAATGGTGTTCAGGTTGATCCTATAGATAAGATGCACGAAGGCCGTCCCAATATAGTGGATGCTATCAAGAATAGAGAAATAAAACTGGTGATAAACACGCCAAGCGGTAAACTGAGCAAGTATGATGATTCGTACATCAGAAAGGCAGCGATTAAGTATAAAGTGCCATACATTACTACATTAGCTGCAGCTATTGCCGCAGCACGCGGGATTGAAGCCTTAAGACAGAGAGAGGGTGACGTCAAATCTCTACAGAGTTATCATTCTAATATAAAATAGGTTATAGTTAAAAATCATATTTGGCTTTCATCCATAAAAAATTGAGGAGGAAATATGAAGAAACAGAATTATATTTTACTCATCCTTATGCTTTTAAGTTTCTACGGCTGTGGTTATAACACCATGCAGGCGAATGAGGAGGCTGTGAAAGCAGCCTGGGGTGATGTTGAGGCTTCATACCAGAGAAGAAACGATCTTATTCCTAATCTTGTAGAGGTTGTGAAGGCATATGCAAAGCATGAGAGGGAGACCCTGACAGCAGTGACAGAGGCAAGGGCAAAGGTTGGCTCTATACAGATGTCAAAAAGTATGCTCGATGACCCTAAGGCATTCACTCAGTTTCAGGAGGCGCAGGGTGCCATGAGCAGCGCCCTTTCAAGGCTTATGGTAGTGGTAGAAAGATATCCTGATCTTAAGGCGAACCAGAACTTCCAAGACTTACAGCATCAACTCGAAGGTACGGAGAACAGGATTAATGTAGCACGAACACGCTTTAACAAGGCTGTTGCGACATTCAATACCTCAGTAAGGGTATTCCCGAATAACATTACAAATTCAATCTTATTGCATCTGAAGCTTAAAGAGCCTTTTAAGGCTGAGGCAGGGGCTGAAAAGGCACCTAATGTAAGATTCTAAGAATGAAAAAATTATATGTAGCCGCAAACTTTAGTTTGCGTGATTCTCTGATTTATGGTGTTATTAAATCGCAGGCTAAAGCCTGCGGCTACCAAAAGTGGTTCTTTTACAATTTGCTCCTGATTTTTTTTGTTTTGTTTCTTTCTTCTTTTGCTCAAGCCATTGACGTCCCGAAACTTCAGGGCTATGTCAATGATTATGCCAATATGATATCGCCTTCAGCAGAGGCTGAACTTGAAAATAAGTTAAAGGCGTTTGAACTAACAGACTCGACACAGATAGTCATTTTGACAATCCCTTCTCTTGAAGGTGATGTACTTGAAGACTTCAGTATTAAGGTTGCTGAAGCATGGAAAATCGGTCAGAAAGTCAAGGATAATGGTGTAATATTTTTTGTTGCTAAACAGGAAAGAAAGATAAGGATTGAGGTAGGGAGGGGACTTGAAGGAAGGTTGACAGATTTAATGGCAGGAAGAATTATTGACCTTGTTATAAAACCGAGATTTAAAAGAGAAGACTTTGACGGAGGTTTTACTGCAGGTGTATCTTCATTAATTGATGCGACACGGGGGGAGTTTAAGGCTGATGGAAATCAGCGTCCCCAAAAACATGAGAGGTCCTCACAGATTCTTACATTCCTGATTTTTGGCGGGTTTATACTGCTGTTTATCGGAAGTTTCTCGCGCGTACTCGGAGGTATTGCAGGCGCTGTCGGGTTACCGCTCTTTATATATCTCGCCGGATTACCCTTTGGGCTTGTCACATTACTCATTTTTGGTGCTTTAGGATTAGGTGCAGGGTTCATTCTTCCTGCTATCTTTTCTTCAGGAGGAAGGCATAGCGGCGGCGGGTTCTGGTATGGTGGCGGTTTTGGCGGATCAGGAGGCGGTGACTTCGGTGGAGGTTTCAGTGGTGGAGGCGGAGGTTTTGGCGGTGGTGGAGCGTCAGGGGACTGGTAATGAAATATAAGATAAAGGCAGAAAAGTTTTTTAAAAAGGAGGACATGGAAAGGATAACAAGAACCATCCATGAAGTTGAATCGCGTACAATCGGGGAAGTTGCTGTAATGGTGGTTGACAGCAGTGACCAGTACGTTGAGGCCGAGATAATCGGTGGGATATTCCTCGGGAGTCTTTTATCATTAATTTTAACCCTCCTGTTTTTTCATTCATCTATCTGGTCATATATATCAATGAGTTTTTTATTCTTTCTACCTTCGAGGTATGTATTTAAAAAAGTCCCTATATTTAAAACCGCATTTATAGGGTTGAAAAGAAAAGAATTGACAGTAATGCAGAGGGCAGTTAGGGCATTCTACGAAAAAGGACTTTACAGGACAAAAAAGAACACAGGGGTTTTATTCTTTCTATCCTTGTTTGAAAAGAAGGTTTGGGTTCTTGCGGACAAAGGCATTTATGAAAAGATTGAACAAAACACCCTGAATAGATTCGCAAGTATTGTCTCACATGGAATAAAAGATGGTCGGGCATGTGATGCACTATGCGAGGCTATGAAAGAAGCAGGAGAATTACTTGCCAAACATTTTCCGATAACACCAGGTGATATAGACGAACTACCCGATGAAGTGATACATGAATGAAAAATTCAATCAATAGGGCTGCTTTGAGCGACATCAGAGACTTTGCGATTATTGATGGGTTTTCAGGGTTTGTGATATAGTAAAATACTTCTTTTGTTCTTGATTATAGTAATAATAGTATTTTTGGGGAGTCGTCCAGTGGCAGGACGGCAGACTCTGGATCTGCTTACAGGGGTTCGAATCCTCTCTCCCCAGCCATAAAACAGATAGAGATTTGAGATAGACATGTTTAAATTTGAACGATTAAATGTATGGCAGGAAAGCATAAAAATCTTTGAAGAAGTGGCTGAAATAGTTGACAACATACCAAATAAATATCAGTCTTCTGTTGGAGAGCAAATAAGAAGGAGCTGCCTGTCAATTTCAGCAAACATAGCTGAGGCAACAGGAAGAGAAGGCGTAAAAGAACAAAAATATTATTTTTCTGTTGCAAAAGGTTCAATTTATGAAACAGTTAGCTTGCTTTATATTATGAAAAACAGAAATTATATAAATAGTGAAATATTTGAGAATTTATATAAAGAGCTTGACGAGATGGCAATGATGCTTCACGGCCTCATTAAAAAATAGAGGTTTTTCTCTATCTGCCTTCTCTATCTGATTTAGGGTCCCATCGTCTAGAGGCCTAGGACATGGCCCTCTCAAGGCTAAAACACGGGTTCGAATCCCGTTGGGACCGCCAATAAATCTGCTCTATGAAAATTACGCTTTATATCGTCAAGGGCTTATCCACAGGAAAGCATTATATAGGAATCACTAATAATTTATAGCGAAGGCTGCAAGAGCATCGGAAAGGTTCTACTAAGGGTGGGCAGATTATTGGTGATTTTGAATTAGTGCATACCGAAGAATTTCCAGATTATTTATCTGCACGAAAGCGAGAGAAATTTCTGAAGAGCGGTCAGGGACGTAAATGGATAAAAGAAAGCATTATCATAAATCCCGCTTGTTCGCCTCTGGCGAATTGGGACCGCCAATAAACTGCTTTAATAACTTAGAGATAGTATCTTAAACAGATGCCCTTTTATCTATTCCTTTAGATAAAAGATATACCACAAGCTGATTGAGACTTACTCCTTCCTCTTTAGCTTTTTCCATAAGTGCCTTATGGAGTGATTTCGGAGTCCTTGCAAGAATCTTTCCGCTGTATACATCTTCTGAAGAGGGCTTTGGCATTTTCCTTCCTTCTTTTTGGGCAGTTTTAAGCCATAACCCTTGTGCGATCTTTACCTGCCTTATAGCCTCCTCCTCGGTTTCCCCGAAAGCTGAACATTTAGGCAAGTCAGGGATTACAGCTATAAACCCTTTATCTTCTTCACTATAGAATACTTTTATAGGATAGTGCATTTTTAGTTCTCCTTTAGTTTTAAACCATATTCTTCAATAATCTTTAGAAATTGTCTTACCTGATAAGGTTTAGCCATACCATTAACATTCTGGAAGTTTACTATCTCTATAATGTCTCTCTTGCTGTATACCACATGGCTTCCCTTACCACCTTTATATTTAAAGCCAAAAGCCTCTGCTAATTTACAAATCTCATTAAACCGGACATTCTGAGGATTGTTTTTAACCCTATCAAAGAGCTTTTCCAGTTTACTCATATTCTTAATGCTATCATATATGATATTATAAGGTCAAATAAGATTTAGATGCTTCTATAAGACTTTTTAAGGCAGGATCAACTTTTTGTTTCCAAGAGGATTCTCTATATGGCATAAAACATTAAGCCCATTTAGATGTGCCAAGAGCCCTGCAACATATCATGGTGTAAACACATCAAGCATACTAATCCGGTCATTAGTAGTCTCACATACGATGCTCATAACATGCCTTTTAAAAAGGCTTTTCGAGGACTGTCATGTGGCTTTACTTATGACCTCCTTAGTAACTGCGATAGAACGCATTGTATAGTGACTGAAAAATGAAAAGCATAATTAGAAACAACGTCCCTTAAGACGTCTTCCCTTGTGTATGTGGATTATTTTTTTCAGAATACGTTTGAGTATTCCCTTTTCCTTTGTTTCGTGGAGAGTAGGATAAGCTGTTATCCTTCCTTCTTTGGACACGTTATATTCTTTTTTGTGAGATTTCTTAGGCATTAATCCCAAAATACTTCTTCATATCCCCGAATATCAGGGCATCATCAATCTCGGTATCTAAAGAGTGCTCTACAGCCCCTTTGCTGATAAATAAATCATGTTCTTCTTCAGAGGCAATATGTCCAAGCATTCCTAATCTGGGATGGGATTCAAAATATTTTCGTATTTCATAGGGTTCAAAGGCTTCTTTGATTAAGGCAGCAAATTTGACTAACAGCTCCTCAGCTTCAGCAAGGATTTCCTTTTCCCGTTCATATGTCTCATCCAAATTTTCCGTATACTTATGTTTTCCGTATGTCCTTTCACGGATAGGATTGTAATCAGGCTTCTTCCTTTCTGTATCTATTGATCGGATAGTTGTGCGGGAGGCATGAAGCATATCCACTAAGTTATAGAACTTCTCCCCGATGACATAGCCCAAAGCTTTATCAATACCGAAATGGTCTTTTATACCTTCGGCAGCTTCAACCCATTTCTCAAGTTGGTTGGGGTTGGTAAATATCTTGCTCATAGAGAACAGTATACACAAAATTCTCCTCAAAGAACTTGCTTTTTTATAATTGCCCCTGATTATATAACACCCAAATTGAGCGATTCTAACCCCATCCCCTTGCCCCTCCCGCCAGGGGATGGGATTTATATAGATATTCCCTCCCCCTTGACGGGGGTTAGGGTGGGGGTGTTTGATAGTAAATTCAAGAAGTTCCCTGATTCTATTATTAAGAATCGTTCAATTTGGGTAACAAAAGATACAAAAGGGCTCGGGGGTGCTATGCAAATCTGCTCAGGATAGACAGGAGAAAATGCCTCATCTTTACCAATGAGAAATCCCTGTATACCTTCCTTATTCCAAAAGTCCTAAAGGCTAACCTAAAGAACATAGAGCAGGAGTTTCTTATCAACCTTAGTTACAATTTGCAGTATGAGGGCTTTGGGCCTGATGTGATAAACAGGGTCATGCAGGAATATCAGGAGATAGGCTTTGCTAAAACTTCTAATCGTCAGGTGCTTGGTTCGATGAATCAGCTTGCCTTCGAGTATGAGGTTCTGATTCAAATGGAAGGAGGAATAGATAATATCAGAATCCTTCAGGTGAACCAAACGATAAACAAAACTATCATGGGTGCATTGAAGTATAAGTATCCGATAGAGGCTTTGAGAAACCTTCTCAAATAACATTAAAAAGCAAAGTCAAAATTCTGAAAACAAAGACTACTTCTTTATATTACATCCTGATTGAGATATAATTCACCTTAAATACAGCTTTTTAAAAGGAATTATATGCCTAATAACTTAAACGTAAACACCCTTGAAACATGGCTATGGGATGATGCCTGTAAAATCAGGGGTGCGATAGATGCCCCAACTACATCCTTCCTCTTATCTTCCTGAAACGCCTTGCAGATGTTTTTGAAGATGAAATCTCAACACTTCAGGATGAGTACGGCAATATGAAGATTGCAGAGGACATTGCACAAAAAGACCATTCAGTTATGAGGTTTTACCTTCCTCCTGAGTCAAGATGGGGAAGTATAGCAAAGCAGACAGCGAATATCGGTGAATACCTTACCAACGCAGTCCGTCTTGTTGCCAA
>Ga0154888_1045_pt1 | contig 13049 bp, 13 predicted proteins | sample Rifle2008BG19ft_FD_105860 | JGI IMG/M metagenome (GOLD analysis project Ga0154888, IMG submission 105860) | Thermodesulfovibrio sp. RBG_19FT_COMBO_42_12
CAAACCTTGTGATTTCAATGATTTCCTCTGCTTTAATACATAATTTATTGCAACTGTAAGGTATATTCTCCTCTTTCTTTTTCATAAATATAAATAGAACTAAGAAGAATAGTGTTGGGCCTATTAATAAACTGGACAGGCTATTAATCGGATGATTGAAAAAATACTCTTTGCATGTGGAAGACAAAAAAAAATTTTGGCTGGTTTGCCCCTTGGCAAACCAATTTATAATCTCGCGTATTATGTCCATAGTTGCCTACCTGTAATGCAATACCTGTCTGGCTAACCAGTTATTAGATAGTTTCTTGCTAATACTCTTTTTGTAATGTTATCCATTCAGTTAATACGATTAATATCCGAAATCTCATGTTAGTCAACTAAATAATATCGGATTTATAATATTAGTCAGATATACTTCGACTTTCTCCGTAATTAAATTTATATCATAACTTACAACATTTTTAAGTTTTTGCAAAGTGCGAATTTCAGGAAGTAGTTTAGGAATGTGTTTACAGGAATTGTAAACACAAAATGGGATTGACCTCCTGACTTTTACATGTTTAGACTACACAAAAAAAGAATAATGAAAATTATAGAGATTGCGGACATTTTTTTTCTTTAAAGTATTTGATGCCTTCTGCTCCATAATAACAACAATCATCGTTGGGATCATAATATTCACATTTCTGTTTAGTTAAAGAACACACTTCTCCTTGCTTCTTCGGATTAAGGGGACGTTGTTTCTAACTATGCTTTTCTGTTATGGAGCACTTGTTTCGCTCTATCTATCGCACGCGTGACACTCGATCTGGGGCAGGAAACCACGAATTTGTAATAACTTCCAAAAGAAACAAACAGAATTAACAGGTTACGCAAGAGTGTTTATTCCTGTGAGAACATCGCACCGATCGGCTGAAAAGCATGCAGCGTCTTTCTATGTGTTATGCGCAATTATTTCAAACAATTATGTGCGTGGTTGAAGGGGTACCTATGAACAATAAATAAAAAGGAAAAGCGGTATTAGCCTTAAAGATAATCATGAGTGCCGCTCGATCAGTCTGCCTGATAAAAATTTATGTATAATGCTTGACACCAGTGTCTGGTAGGGTATTCCTTCCTCTATAGCCTTTACCTTTAAGGCGTCAAGGTCTTTTTTAGCTATACGGATGTTCATACGCTGGTCTTTTGTTATGGTCGCTCTTGCGTACGCTTTTGACCTTTTTATTTCTTCCTTCAGGTTGGGAATGGTCTTCCACTCATCTTTCTCAAGCGATTCCATCAATTCCTTTTCTTCTTTTGTAAGTTTCATTTTTGCTCTCCTTCCCTCCGCAGATATTTTTGGGTATATTTGCGGCTTGGGAATATTGTCTTTAAAAATCTTACCCCTTTTCTGTCCTCAAAGGGGACTATATATGCATAGTCGTCAACATCAATGACGTAGAGCTTTTGATCACTGTATTTCATCTTGTTTGGATGTTTTAGGATATCAAGTATGCGGTCATTTAAAATAAGAAACACAATTTGCTCAAATGAAATGCCTCGCTCCCTCTTGAGTTGCTCATTCTTGTCGTTGTCCCAATCAAAAAACACGATAATATAATAATGCTTTATGTGTGCCTTTTGTCAATACAATAATGCGGCATAAGAACTCTGAGTCCCATATGTTTGTGAATCAGGCACATTTCTTAATCTTAAAACGCACCGTGAAGAAAACGTGAAGTAAATATATCGAAAAATATAGAAACATATAAAAACATATAAAAAAGGACAGGACAGTTAACAGCTTAATCTGCAAGGTTTTTTTTGGTATTTTCAAGTACTTGTCAGATCTGCCTATTCGCCCTTTCAAGGCTAATCCCTGCAGGTCGACACGAATGTGACTTAGGCGCATAAATCCCGCTTGCCCGCCTACGGCTGGCTTGTTCGCTGTGGCGAATTGGGACCGCCAATAGAAGATGATTAGGAAGACAAGAGCAACAAGAGAAATAGCAACTGAGTGTGATATGCCTCTGTGTGTCATTTTCTTCGTCAGTATTTCAACAAGATCGGGTAATATTAATCCAAATATGATAATATGATGAGGCAATTTGAATTTCCCGCTTTACACATGCTAAGATATCCGCATCCTTTTCCTGGATTCTACTGAATTTATAACAATTAACAATGGCTGAAATAGTCCCCTTCAGGGGAATCCTTTATAATGTATCAAAGGTATCTATAGAGGATGTGTTGGCTCCTCCATACGATATCATAACGCCTGAATATCAAGAAGAATTGTATAGAAAAAACCCTTATAATATCGTCAGGGTAGATTTGGGTAAAGAGCAGCCTAAAGACACCGAAACAGATAACAGATATACAAGGGCGAGGAGCTACCTCGATGCATGGATAAGTGAGGAAGTACTTGTCCAAAGCAGGAGGCCGTCATTCTATGCCTATGAAATGTCTTATAGAATAGATGATGAAGAAAAACGGCTCTTAGGATTCCTGGGGCTTGCAAAACTCGAGGAGTTAGGTAAAGGTAATGTCCATCCCCATGAATGCACTTATTCTAAGCCAAAACAGGACAGGTTGAACCTACTGAGGTCATGTGACGCAAATATTAGCCCGATATTCTCACTTTATAAGAGTACAGAGAAACAGATATCAACTCTCCTTTCAAGAATCACCGCCACACAACCATACATCGAGGCGAGAGACGCTGCTAAAGCTGTTCACAGGCTTTGGCAGATTGATGAAAAAAAGGACATAGAGATTATAAAGAAAGAACTTGAAGATAAGGCTATTTTTATTGCTGACGGACACCACAGATATGAAACAGCTTTTGAATTTCAGAGGGAGATGAGAGAAAAAAGAACATCTCGTTGCGAGTCGATCCCGACTTCTACAGGTACGGAGCCTTACGATTATGTGCTCATGTTTCTTGCAAATATGTTAGACGAGGGTCTAACAATACTCCCTGCACACAGGCTCTTGAAGGAAATCCCGGATGATCCGGTCAGAATGCTACCTGAGTATTTTGAGATCGAGCCGGTGGAAGAGGATTTTGATATCGCAAATAGGATTGCCGGTAAAAGAGGTGTCTTCGGTTTTTTCCAGAATGGTAGTAAAGTGTGGTATATCCTTAAATATAAGAAAGGTAATCTATCAGAAGTATGCCCTGACCTTAGTGAGGTGGATGTGATTATACTGCATGAGCTGGTACTCAATAAGATATTTAAGGTAAACGATATAGGATACGAAATGGATGTGAACAAGGCCCTTGATAAAGTGAGAAGCGGACAATTCAGTGCAGCCTTTTTCCTTAATCCTACAAAGGTTGAGGATGTTGAAAAGGCTGCTCTTTCCTCGGTGAGGATGCCACCAAAGTCAACATATTTTTATCCGAAACTCTTAACAGGGATCGTTATAAATAAGTGGGAAACGGGAAGTGAGAAGTGAGATGATTTGGATATTTGAATTCAGGATTTTTATAAAACTTAAATAAAAAGGAGGTTGTTATGTCAGTGCGCGTTGCAATTAACGGCTTTGGAAGAATAGGAAGACTTTTTTTCAGGGCAAGCAGGGGGTATAATGAATTTGAGATTGTTGCGATTAATGATCTTACCGATGCAAAGACACTTGCCCATCTCCTTAAATACGACTCTGTACATGGCATTTTTCATGCTGATGTAAAGACCGGTATCGGAGGCATAACAGTTGATGGAAAAGAGGTAAGGGTGCTTGCCGTTAAAGAGCCTGAAAAACTGCCATGGAAGGACCTGGGGGTAGATATAGTTATCGAGTCTACAGGAAGGTTTGTAGACAGACCGTCTGCTGCAAGACATTTAGATGCAGGAGCAAAATGGGTGATTATTTCGGCGCCCGCTAAGGAACCTGACGCAACAGTATGCATGGGCGTTAATGAGGAAACAATAGACCCTGCAAAACATAAGGTTATTTCAAACGCATCATGTACAACAAACTGTCTAGCCCCTGTTGCCAAGGTTTTACACAGCGAATTTGGAATAATAAGAGGGCTGATGACAACAATACACGCTTATACAAATGACCAGAGGATTCTCGATTTTCCCCATAAGGACCTGAGGAGGGCGAGGGCAGCTGCCATGAACATGATTCCAACGACAACCGGTGCAGCAAAGGCTGTTGGACTTGTTCTGCCAGAACTAAAAGGCAGGCTTAATGGGATGGCTATAAGAGTCCCCACCCCAAATGTCTCTGTCGTGGACCTTGTCGCTGAATTAGCAAGGGATGCTACGGCAGAAGGGGTTAATGCGGCATTGAAAAGGGCAGCCGAGGGACCTATGAAAGGAGTCCTTCATTACTCAGAAGACCCCCTCGTATCGAGTGATTTCAACGGTAATGCACATTCATCTATCGTAGATGCAACACTAACGATGGTGCTTGAAGGAAGGATGGCAAAGGTTATTGCCTGGTATGACAATGAATGGGGTTATAGCTCGCGTCTCAGGGACCTAATTTTATACATCATTAAGAGGAGCTGAGTATGATCAAGAAGAACAACATTGACCCGCTTCCTATTAAAGGTATATTTGATAAACTTACAATAGAAGATATCGATATCAAAAGGAAAAGGGTCTTTATCAGGGCTGATTTTAATGTGCCTCTTGATGATAATCTGAAGGTCACTGATGACAGGAGGATACGCTCTACTCTTCCAACTATAAATTATGCAATTGATGAGGGAGCAAGGGTTATACTCTCATCCCATCTCGGAAGACCAAAAGGGAAGCCAGACCCGAGGCTCAGCCTCGCCCCTGTTGCAAAGAGGCTTCAAAGGCTTCTTAATAAAGAAGTTATCTTTTCACCGGATTGTATTGGCAGCCAGGTGGAAAGTCTTGTAGCAAAAATGAAAGATGGCGATGTACTTCTACTCGAAAACCTCAGATATCATCCAGGGGAAGAAAATAACGATGAGGAGTTTGCACGTGCCTTATCAAGGCTTGCAGATATCTATGTTAATGATGCATTCGGGACTGCGCACAGGGTACATGCCTCTATTGTCGGGGTGCCGAGATTTCTTCCGGCAGCAGCCGGGTTTTTATTGAAGAAGGAGATAGAATATCTCAAAGGAGCAATAGATAATCCTGTGAGACCTTTTGTTGCCATCCTTGGTGGGGCAAAGGTTTCTGGTAAGATAGGCGTTCTTGAAAATCTTATTGGCAAGGTTGATAAGGTTATTGTTGGTGGCAGCATGGCCTATACCTTCATAAAGGCTATGGGCTATGAAGTGGGTAATTCCCTTGTTGAAGAGGATATGCTCGAGACAGCACAACATATAAGGAAAAAACTAAAAGAAGCAGGTATAAAGTTTTATCTGCCTGTTGACTGTATAATTGCCCGGGTTATCGAACCAGGTACAGAAACAAAGGCGGTGCCCACACTCGAGATACCAAAGGACTGGAGGGCGCTTGATATCGGCCCAGCTTCTGCCAAACTCTTTTCAGAGGCGATCCAGGATGCAAAGACTATTCTCTGGAACGGGCCAATGGGTATATTCGAGATAGACGCGTTTTCGAGGGGGACATTTGCTATTGCACATTCAGTTGCAGATGCATATGCGCTGACTATTGTTGGTGGCGGTGATACCGACCTTGCTGTGCACAGGGCAGGGGTATCTGATGTAATATCATTTATATCAACAGGTGGAGGGGCATCTCTTCAGCTGCTCGAAGGAAAGGAACTACCGGGCATCGCGGCGCTGACGAATAGGGAAGATAAATAAAACTACTCGCAATTCTAACCGGTCATTGCCTCATAAAACTCGGTATCAGGGGTAGAAGCCGAGGGAACCTTATGCAGTAGTTTCTCGTTTTTATGCGAAAGTATTCCTCTTTTTATCTCAACGATAGAAGGATTTTTGCATTCAAATCGCTTGACGAGATATGAGGCTGCTATCTCTGGTTTTATAACATCGCCACAGGTAAAGATATCCACAGCAGCATAACCATATTCAGGCCATGTATGAATCGTAAGATGAGATTCTGCTATAACTACTATGCCGCTGATACCAAACGGATTAAACTCGCGGAAGGAAATATCTATTATTGTTGCCTTAGCTTCTTTTGCTGCGGAGACCATTACACTTCTTACCTTCTCAAGGCTTTTCAGAATTTCAGGATTACACTCCCTCAATTCTATTAAAAGATGAGTGCCTAAAGCATACAATTCTCTACCCCCCTTCAAGTTACGTATATATTTACTTTATTAAGAAAGAAAAGATACAGCAAATAACAGGGAGTTGTCAAGCGAAAATTCCAGATCGGAAGTAATAAAACGTTTGTAGGCTCATGATGTAATTGGAAACTATCTCTGCTTTGAAAACAGCATTGTACTTCTCATGTCATTCTAACTTGTTCAGTCGGAGCGACTCTCAGCGAAGACTCGCATCGAGAATCCTTCCTATTAAGAAAGATTTCAACAAAGCTAAAATGACATTTATTCAGATATTATACTTGGGAAAGAGAAAAGTAAAAGTGCAAATTTTCCCAATTATAAAAAAAGAGAGGCTTCCTTCCGGATCAAAGGGGCTTGACCTGAAAATAGTAAAAGTTTATAGTTAATAGTTATATGTTTGGAGTTAAAAGCCGGTAACTGCTTCGGACTTAAAACTCCCAACTAAAAACAGAGGGCCCATAGCTCAGTTGGAAGAGCTCCCGGCTCATAACCGGTTGGTCCCAGGTTCGAGCCCTGGTGGGCCCACCAGCCGATTCCGCCCGGGAAATCGGAAATTTAAAGTAGAAGAAAAAATATGAATGAGCAAATCAAATGCATCGTAGAACTTCAACGGATTGATTCAAATATCCTCGATAGAAAGCATATGATGGACGTGATTCCCTCAAAGATATCCAAAGCAGAACAGCCTCTTAAAGAGTCACGAATGGCTCTTGATAAGACGAAACAGAGGCTTAGTTCCCTCGAAAAAAAGAAACGCGACAAGGAAGATGAATTAGATGGTATAAATGAAAAGATCAAAAAACTAAAGGCTCGTATAGCAGAGATAAAAACAAATAAAGAATATCAAGCACATCTAAAGGAGATAGAGTCAGTAGAAAAAGAACGCTACACGGTAGAAGATGAGATACTTTTTGTCATGGAGGAGATAGATGCCTCTTCAAAAGAAATAGAATCAGAGGAAGCAAAGCTCAGAACCGAGAAAGATAAGATTGAGGCATTCAAAAAGCAACTTGAGAAAGAGAGGTTAGACGCAGAGAAAGAACTCTTGACCCTACAAGAGGATAGATCAAGGATTGTCGCTAATATTGACAAGGAGACATACAACCAGTATATAATTTTGATTGAATCTTGCAACGGGATTGCTGTAACAGAGGCAAAAGAAGAAATATGCCAAGGATGCAATATGAACATACCTCCCCAGCTTTTTGTCGAAATAAAAAAGAATGAAGAGATTATTAATTGTCCTCAGTGCCGTAGAATACTCTACTATAAAAACAACACATGACTATTTAAAGCCAGCCATTCCTGATATATTTTCTGATGTTAAAAATACCTCTTTCAAAAATTAAATACTTATTATATAATAATAAAACTTTATTATAGGTCAGAGCAGGAGAGGTGGTCGCCCCCGATGTATTAAGTATCGGGGGAGGAAAGTCCGAACTCTACAGGGCAAGGCGGTCGTTAATTGCGACTGGGGGCAACCCCAAGGAAAGTGCCACAGAAAGTGAAACCGTCCCGACTTTGTCGGGATAAGGGTGAAAAGGTGAGGTAAGAGCTCACCAGTTGAGACGGTGACATCTCAAGCTTGGTAAACCCCGCCTTGAGCAAGGTCGAATAGGTTCCGCTTTGAGAAGTGCCCCTTCTAATTCTCCGTCCCGACTTTGTCGGGATCCGGGAGGCGGAACGGGCCGACCGCAAGAGTCTGGTGGCAACACCAGACCTTAGATGAATGACCACGTAAACAGAACTCGGCTTATAAGCCTGCTCTGGCAAATAAACGTTGCAGGTTATAAGCTACAAGTTATTGGTTTCAATTTTTTTCTTTAACTTTTGACTTTAAACTTAGAACTTTAAATTTTATTTTGGAGGATGGGAATGGAAGACCATAAACTAAAAGTCTTCTGCACAGTAGCTGAGACGAAGAGTTTTTCAAAGACCTCTGAAATTATCCATCTTACACAACCTGCTGTAAGCCTTCAGATTCAGGCCCTTGAAGAGGTATATGAAACAAAATTATTTGACAGGTCATCAGGCACTGTTACCCTTACCCCGGCTGGGGAGGTTCTATATAAATATGCAAAAGAAATCCTTGCACTGTATGCATCTGCGGAGAAGGTCATAGAAAAACTAACTGGCCTTGTTAAAGGAAGTATAACTATTGGCGCCAGTTCGAATATAGGTAACTACCTTCTTCCAAGTGTTATTACAGATTTCATGAAGACGCATCCCAAGATAAAGATACACCTTCTTGTTGGTAATACAAAAAGGGTTATTGAACTGCTCAATTCAGGCAATATAGACCTCGGCCTTGTGGAGGGAGACGTTGTAAGACAGAAGATAGTTGCCAAAAAACTGATCTCTGATGAACTTCTGGTAATAGTATCGCCAAATCACTCGTGGGCAAAGAAAAAGGAAGTCTCTATATCAGACCTTGTAAAAGAACCTTTTATCTTCAGGGAAGCTGGTTCAGGAACAAGGCAGATGATCGAAAAGTTTCTCAACAGACATGAAATTATGCTACAGGACATGAAGGTATCCATCGTTCTCGGAAGTACAGAGGCTATAAAAGATGCGGTTGAGAATGGATTGGGTATCTCGATAATCTCACGCTGGGCCGCAAGAAAGGAAAGTAAATATGGAACCCTCCGCATACTCAGCATAAAAGAGGAAAAGATAGTAAGGGATTTTTCACTCATCATTAACAAAAATTTGGTCTCGTCGAACGCCCTTGACGAATTCCTGACATTTTTGAAGGCTTACCAATTCGATAGACTACTCTCTTAGAAACAGCGTATAATAATGAGTTTATTGTTTCCTTGAGTTTCTTGGCTTGGGTTTATTGAGTTTTTAACACAAGAAACTGTGTAAACTTGGGAAACTGTGTTAACTTCTATAAACTCTGTAATCAATATCCTGAAATATCCTGTCTTTATCTTCTATTTCGTTCAACCATTTTTCCTGGATGTTTCCGGAGATGATTGATTGATAGAGGTGGTTAAACCTGCCTATGTGGTCTTCAAAACGTTTTTTTGCATAAGCAGTAGCGGTGCCGGCCCTCATCATAAATGCCCAGTCACTATGTTGCGACAGTAGAACCTCCCGGGCAGCCTGGTTAATCGCCCTCCGCATGATGCCATTTGCACTGGAAAATTTTTCAGCAAGATATGTCATACGTTCTGCCGCTTTAAGAAGATGCCGGTAAACATAATCATTAGAGCTGTTCAGCCAGACTTCATTGTATCCATTGTGTCCCCAGCTTGACATGGATGGCTCACAAGATTGTAAGCCTTGGAGCTTACAATCTTGTGAGCTTAGATATTCCAAAGGAGTTATCGTCCTGAAATTCCTGTGCTCGATATATATCTTCCTTAGAAGAAAATCAAGCCATTCAGGTCCTTCAAACCACCAATGTCCAAAAAGCTCAGCGTCATAAGTCGCGGTAATTACAGGTCTGATCTTCAGGGTCTCTGAGAGAAAATTCAACTGAAGTTCCCTGTTAAATATAAAATTGCCGGCGTGTTCTGCAGCCTTCTTCCTTGCTTGTTGTATGACATAAGGTTTTTTATTGTCAGTCTTCCCGGTTATCCTGTAATACTTAAGACCCGTATAAGTGCGTATCCCATCCGGATGAACATAAGGTTTTATATAGTCAAGGTCAAGGTCAAATCCTATATCTCTGTAAAAGTCCCTGTAATAAAGATCTCCCGGATAACCTCCTATAGATGACCAGACCTGCCTTGAGGATTCAACATCCCTCCCAAATGCAACAGCGCCCGAAGGGCATAATATAGGAGCATACACACCACATCGGGGCAACGGTATACCATGAATTACACCGTGTGCCTCGAGGAAAAAAAACCTTATGCCTGCATCTTTTATGGAACGGTCGAAATCTGAAGCAAAGCCACATTCAGGAAGCCATATGCCTTCAGGGGATCTGCCAAAATTTTTCCGGTAATGTTCCGAACCCACCTTTATCTGTGCCTTTACCGCCTGAGGATACATTGATAGGTTGGGAAGGAATGCGTGGGTTGCAGCAGATGTTATAATTTCCAAATTACCATTATCCTGTAATGCCTTAAAGGCAGATGTAAGGTCTCTTTTATAGATGTCCTCAAATAGGTATCTGACCCGTCGGAACTTTTCATTATACATTCTGACAATAGGTTCAAAACTAATATCGCCCTTTATCCTGCGGCTCTCTTTTTCTGATAATTCTATCAGCCGCTCGATATGCCTTTTATACCTCTCCATGAGGAGACTGTCATTAAACATCTCTATAAGGGTTGGGCTAAGGGACAAGGTTATCCTGAAGTCAATACCATCATTTATAAGTTTTCCGAATACATCGAGAAGCGGGATATATGTTTCGGTTATTGCTTCATAGAGCCAGTTTTCTTCAAGAAAGTAGTCGTATTCAGGATGTCTTATGTAAGGCAGATGTGCATGAAGAACGATGCAGAGGTATCCTTTAAGCATTATAAAACTCCATAAGGTTATAATCCTTAAACCATCTTGATTTTTTAGTTCCCGGATTCAACATGTCCTATTGTTTAGAAAGGCACGCCTTCTGTTTATTATGAAATTTACAGATAAATTTCTGACCATCCCTTTTCTTCACTGTTTTATGGCATTTTAACATAAATCTTTTCATTACCTGGTAGTATCCGATGCCTTGCTAATGGAATACGTAACTTGATAAGCTGGCGATTATTGAAATATTGGATTAATTATTCTAAGATATCCTTGTGGTTAAAAAACAATCTTTGAATTAAGCTTATTATGCGTAATATTATCATTGGCCTTTCTATTTTCTTTCTCGCATTATCAGGCATTGTCACATATAAAACATCAAAAATCCCCTCAAATAATATTCATTACCAAAATAACCCACAAGGATTAACATCAAGGGATCCCTTGCCTGAAGCAAAAGATAATTTAGTACAATTTACCAAAGAACAGGTAGTCAAACAGGCTTTAGTTGAAGAGTTGCGGTCCGCTAAGGCCAAGTTAAAGGATAAGCTATCAGAAAAGAATGAAAAAATTCAAACAAATGTTGAAACTAAAGTACCTTCAAAAAAGGCGAAAGTTTTAGCCGTTTTCGGTGATGGAACGTTTCATTCCGGGCAATTTGCCATTGATAATAATCTGAAGGCTGCTGTTCAGGAATTAATCCCGGATATTATGGCATCCCCTGATCATCGTGTAATTATCGATGGGCATACTGACAACCTAATGCCATCTACTGGAAAAAGATACATAGATAATATGGAACTATCCTACCTCAGGGCAAAGGCTGTTGCTCTTATATTAGTAGAAAACGGCATATTACCTGGGCGCATCTCTGTAATCGGTTACGGTGACACACGTCCGGTAGCCTCTAATGAGACAATTGAGGGTAGAGCTAAAAACCGCAGGGTTGAGGTAAAGCTCATCCCAGGGGATAAGGAGTTTTGAGATATTATGTACACTGAATATTTTAACCTCAAAATACTACCCTTTGAGAATGTGCCTGATCCGGTGTTCTTTTTTGATCGGGATGATTATGCCCGAGCCCGTAAACGATTAACAGACTCTTTAAAGGCAGGCAGAGGTTTATTAGTGGTAACAGGGCCTATAGGGTCAGGCAAGACAACCCTGAGTCAAATGATAAAATCTGATTTTTCTCATGACAATAAACTCATATGGATGGCGGAGCCACCAGGAAACAGCATGGACCTTTTTCTGTTTATCGCTCAGGAACTCGGTCTGCAACCATCAACATCTGAAAGGACATTTGTTATAAGAGATATTAGAAATGCACTCTTAAAGATTAACTCTGAAGGCGGCAGGTGTTTAGTTATAATTGATGAATCGCATCTGATGTCAGATAATATACTCAATGGCATTCGCTTACTAAACAATCTTGAGGAAGGCTCGGCTAAACTTATTCAGATTCTTCTTCTTGGTCAAAATGAATTGATGGAAAAAATTGCCAGGCCAGAGATGGAACCTTTCAAACAGCGCATTGCAACCCTGGAAATTTTAGGAAAGATGAATGCCGACAGGATACGTGAGTATGTCTCACATCGTATTCAAGTAGCTGGAGGCCACCCTTACATATTTGCAGATTCGGCCTGGGAAGCATTAAATTTAGCCTTTCGCTCCGGAGGTACACCACGTATAATTAATTCCTTATGTGACAGATCACTCAACACAGCCTTTGAAAAAGAAAAAACAATAGTAGATGCTCATGATGTCTATGAGGCTGCCCAAGGAATAGGATTAAGTAAAGAAATTTTTCATTATATACTTGATCTCGGACGTAGGGAGGGAATGGAACAAGTTCCACTTACCGGGGAAAATGATTCTGTAAAAGAACCTAAAGCACAAAATAACATATCTATTTACCCATTTAACAAAGAATCAGATGATACCGATATGACTCGTATAACTAATAGACAATCAGGGACATTACAATCGGCTCAGAAGGTTTCCAAAACCGGTCTTTTTATATCTAAGATAGATCAAGAAGGTCTGAAAATACCGATACTATTGCTTTTATTATCCTTAACAGCACTCATCTTGAGTATATTTTTCTATTGCCAAAGATCTGAATCCGAGCCAATGCCCTGCCTTTATAAATTGATTGGTTTTTAAATAAAAACTAAAAAGAGAAATTATCATGGAGAATTCATTGTCTCTAACCAGCAGAGAGTTTCGAAAAATCAGCGATGGCTGATACGGTGTTCCAGCTCTCGTTTAGTAATGCAAGCCTGTTTTGCTTTATCTCCTCTCTTTTATCCATCACAAGTACATGGTCAAAAAAATTATTAATAGGCTCTGTAAGTGAGGAAAGGAGTTTAATC
>Ga0154888_1078_pt2 | contig 12947 bp, 11 predicted proteins | sample Rifle2008BG19ft_FD_105860 | JGI IMG/M metagenome (GOLD analysis project Ga0154888, IMG submission 105860) | Thermodesulfovibrio sp. RBG_19FT_COMBO_42_12
ATGATGTGAGATACGGGCGGAGAATGGATGTTGTCCGATTCGGATAGAAGACAGCCGAACAATTTCATTCAGCCGACCGCGAATAAGCGTGGCATATTTCTTATTTTGCAGGGTTGGCGCGTCGGCTGATTCAAGCCGATAAGTGATTTGCCGGAAATCGCTAAACTAAACACCCATGAAAAAATCCTGTTGGTTGAGGGTCTGTGAAAAAAAATAGTTTCAGATGAATCTGATGTGCCCGTTCCACCAAGCCATAAATAGGAATTAAACAAGAGACTCAGAAGATATAATACAAATCCCGGGAGCCTTTTATCTCTCAAAGAACTTACGCTTTCTAAAAAGGGACGCTGTTGACTAAGTTGAATGATGATGAAACTGGATATATAAACAGGTAACAATAAGACAAGGGAGCATACCGATGCCGAGGCAGGCAAGACTATTATCCAAAGGATAAAGATTAATAGAGAGCGTGACCGTGCATCAGGTGGTAAAACTCATGCAGACCTGTGACTGGAAGAGCCTCGCCGAAAAGATGGATGAATATGACAAGAGGTTCATAATGTTATATAATTACATAAGAAGAAACGGCGGCATGATTTCCGGATTTAAACGGGAATACGGAACCGCAGACATTGACAGAAATCTTTAAAACATAAAACCGGATAGTAAAGACAGGAACGATAATGTATAGAATCTGGGCGTTTTTCCTGATATTCTCCCTTTTTTTCCCCCTCCCGTCGACGGCCGGCACAATCGCGGAACCGTGTATCGAGGTGTCCGTCTCACAAGGAGACTATCTCATTGCCATTTGTGAGCAGTATCTGGATGACCCGCGAGAGTGGAGGAAGATCGCAAGGATAAACAAGCTGAAAAATCCCCATTTAATCTACCCGGGACAGATGCTCCTTCTCCCTATAGCGCTTCTCAGGGGAGAACCGATCGAGGGTACCGTGAGGTTTCTCAGAGGTGATGCAGAAATTCAGGAGAAGGATGGAGACGGCTGGAGGAAGCTTCTCCTGACTGACAGTATACGGGAGGGGAATACGGTGAAAACAGGAAAAGACAGTGCGATAGAGGTACAGTTCGAAAGTGGAGACTCATGGGACCAGAGGTCTGATACCATTTTGGGCGTAACGAGCGCGAGAAAGAAGAGTGATTTTTTCTTTCATCAGCTTTTCCTACAGGCCGGCAAAGGTGTCACGAATATTCAAAAGGCCACGGGGCGGGAATCCCGGTTCGAGATAGACACTCCCGCCTCCATCTGTGCGGCAAGAGGAACCGAGTTCCGGACATCTGTCGATGCATCCGAGGTGACACGTTCGGAGGTTCTGGAAGGCATGATAGATGTTGAAGCAGATAGTCAGCGCATAACCGTTGCAGAAGGCGAAGGCACCTTGGTGAAGAAAGGGGAACCACCTCAGATACCCAAAAAACTTCTCCCTCCTCCTGAGATATCGGATAAAAAGACCATTTACAAAAAAATGCCTCTCGAACTCGCGTTCCGAAAAATCGAAGGCGCTATCTCATACAGGATTGTAATCGCAAAGGACAGAGAGATCAGGGATGTCCTGAGCGAGAAACTAATCAAACCTGATGCTCTGTTCAGCTTGGCACAATTGGATGACGGCACGTATTATTTACAAGCCCAGAGCATTGATGATGAAGGACTCGAAGGTTTGTCTTCATCCCCGGACGAAGTCGTTGTGCGGGTCAATCCGGTCCCGCCTTACATACAATCTCCGGTTGACGGAGGAGAATATCGGGAGACTGCGGTACCGTGCAGTTGGCTGAACGTAAAAGATGCAGCCGCATACCACATGCAGATTGCAGAAGACATGGAATTCAGCACGGTAGTTCAGGAAAGGACAGATATTCATGATACGGCATACAAGGCCGGCACTCTTGACTACAGAAGCTATTATTTCAGGGTATGTTCGATAGCGGAAGACCGTTACGAGGGTGAATGGTCGGATACAATACGCTTCACCATCATTCCTCCTCCGCCTGCGCCTCGAATGGATAAACCTGATATTGAGGGAAAGGAAATCAGGATCCGCTGGCCTGATCTTGGCTCAGAATATACGTACCACTTCCAGATGTCCGGAGATGAAAAATTTTCTTCCGTGCTGGTCGATGACCACATCGACAAAGCGGGAATAACCCTTCAGAAACCGGACAAGGCCGGAATGTATTATGTGCGGACAAGCAGTATTGATTCCAAAGGATATGAAGGGAGTTTCTCTGAACCCCAGAGCTTCGAGATCAAAAGGGGATTGTTCCTTGAGTTCCTTGGGATAACAGGAGTACTGGGCCTGATTTTCTTCTTGTTATGATGCATCCTCTCCTTTGCGGAGTAATATGATATTCTGATGAACATACGTCAGCAGCACAGACATATCATATGGTATATAGCGCTTGCAATTGTCGGCATCGCGTTGATTCTTGCTGCAGACCAGTTGGGCCTTTTTGAAGGGATTGATACGTATCTCCATGATCTCTCTTTCAGGATACGGGGCGAATTAACACCAGACGAAAGAATTGTCATTGTCGCTATAGATGAAAAAACGCTTGAGCAGTTCGGGAAATGGCCGCTCAAAAGAACACACTATGCACGGTTGCTCGATTCCCTCAGGGAAGCTTCGGTTGTAGGTTTCGATATTATTATGGCAGAATCATCACCCGATGATGCAGAACTGAGAACAGCAATTTCCATGCATGGAAAAGTTGTCCTTCCTGTGTATATCGAAAACGATTCCCGTATCTCGTATCCTGCAGCAACGCTTACCCCATGTACCACGGGACATATCCATGTCGAACAGGGTATCGACGGGATTGTACGCAAAGTATTCCATATGCTTTCGTATCAGGGAAATGCCATGCCTTCTTTTGCAACTGTTCTTTTTGAAATTGCAACAGATACCCACGAAAACCTCCCAAAGATTGCGGAAGCAGACCCTGACGAGGGACAGTCTTTACGAATAACCCAGAAAATGCCTATGAATATTAACTTCTATGGTCCGCCGGGAACATTCCCTATGATTTCCCTGGCAGATATTGCACAGGGAGACTATGCACAATCATTTTTTAAAGACAAAGTGGTCCTGGTGGGATTGACTGCAGCAGGTATTGAGGACAAAAAGCTGATACCTTTCACACAGGAGAGGAACGGTATAGCCGGAGTCGAAGTCCACGCCAACATATTGAACAATCTCTTCGACCGGAACGCGATACAGGTTGCTGATGAACGTATCCGGATAATTTCAGCGATTCTCTTCTCGCTCATCGGGTTTTTTGCTTTCCTGAAACTGAGCGAAAAAGCGGCTGCGCTGTTTTGGGTGTCTGCGCTTATCGTGATAACCGCGGGAATTTATTCTTTCTTCGCTTTCCGGAATCTATGGATCAGCCCCTCCCTTTTTTACTTTACGTTCAGTTTTCTCTGCCTGACCGCGTATATCACGAAACTGGATGAGGCAGCGAGACAGCTTGATAATGAATATAAGACGATCAATGACAGACTCAGTGGAGCTATGGACGTGAACAGCGTCAGAAGAGAAGAAACAGGTGCAGGTATCATCAGTTTTCTCTCATCAGGCGGTATCCACACCAAGGTTGAGAAGCTGCTTGCCTTAGAACAGCAATATGAAAAACAGCTTGAAGACACTATCCGGAAAAGGACACAGGAACTTACCGAGGCATTCTCCCTGATCAATACCATGAGCGATGAAATGATTTATCGTCTCACAAAAGCTACTGAATCGAAAGATTTCGGGACCGGTGAGCACATAGTGCGTATTGGTCTCTATGCAAGCGAGATAGCGCGGATGCTCGGGATGAGCGAGGAGTTTGTCGAATTGATAACCTTTGCCAGTCCGATGCATGACCTGGGTAAAATAGGGATACCTGACAACATCCTTTTGAAGCCCGGAAAACTTACCATTAATGAATATAATGTCATGAAAACGCATACTATTATCGGAGAGAATATCCTGTCGAAATCTTCTTTTCCCAAAATACTACTGTCTGCTTCGATCGCGCTGAATCATCACGAGCGATGGGATGGAACCGGGTATCCGAGGGGATTGAAAGGCAAAGATATACCGGTCGAAGCGAGAATCGTTACGATCTGTGACATTTACGATGCGATCAGAAGTTCAAGACCGTACAAGCCTGCGTGTGATCATCAGAAGGCTGCGGAGAAGATCATAAGGGGGGATGAGAAAACGAGACCGGAGCACTTTGACCCTGATGTCCTGCAGGCCTTCATCAGGCTTTTGCCGAAACTTGAACTGATTTATTCTCTGCACCAAAAACCAAACGTGCAGAAAAGTTCGATTGAACCCTAACGATATACAAATTAACCCAAATGATAATCTGGGCTGATATGTATTAAACCTGTCAAGTCCCGATAACTGTTATTTCTTTTTTTTCCATAACCTCCTTTTGTCTAATATACTCAGGTCAGGACATTAGTAAATAAACGACGGTCGATCACTCTGATATACGCGGGTTGGATACCGCATTGCTTGTCTTCATCGTAGAACTGCATCTGTCTATAGTCGAGATTCTCCAATCTTAATTGACGAAATTCTTTAAGCCTGCTACAATTTTTTTGTTCCACTGGAAACCTCCTGGTATAAGAATGTTTTGGTTGTCACCATTATTCTTAACAGGGGGTTATGCCGCTATGAAAAAAGGAGGTGATAAGAGAAAGCAGAAAAATGTTGTTAATTCCAGCATTTCTTAACTTCTCTTTTTAACTTTATTAACTTTCCTAAAACAAGGAGGGGAAAATGTCTGTAAAATCAATTGATCCAAAGATTATTAAAAAGATAAGGCAAAAGATTCAATTTAGGCGAGAAGTTGCGAGAAAAATAGATGATATTGAATCAAAAGTGCGAAAAGAGCGGCAGAAAACTCATCATAAGTTGGTGAAAGAAATGTCACAACAAGCCGGCATAAATTTGAATAATGCTATTGAAGAAGGATTAAAACGTAATAAAGTACAGAGACGTTTTGTTGACCATGAATACAAAAAATTACAAAAAATTGTTAAAAATCAAATAAAGACAGATACAAAAAAACAGATTAAATTTGAAAAAGAATATCATGAGAAATACTTTAAGGACTTACCTGAAAAAGAGGGAAATCCTTGTTTGCTATTTTGGGAACCTGATGAAGAATTAGGCCCAGGAGAGCATATAACCAGCGATGGACCGGGCGGAATGGTTGGCTCTGGTTGCAGAGAGCCTCGTCTGTCTCTATATGAATCTGAAAGTATTATTGAGCTTAGCTCAGAGTATAGTTTTCGCAATCACATCTTTTATCCTCGTAATTATGTAAGAACCGGAGAAGATGACAGTCATGTGTGGCAACGTGTACAACAGGACATTGTTATTGAAAGACGTCCCATTGAAAGTGGACGAGGAAATTTTAATGTCCAAACGATGCAATTATGGCTGAGAGGAATGGGCTACTGTGAACTTAGGCCCGGAGACCCGCCCTGTGGTCATGGGGTTATTGGTCCTTCTTCGGAAGCTAGAGTTGAAGTTGATGTAATGTTAGCCCAAAGGCATGATGATGCACCTGATGGATACTATTATACATATATATATAATAACGATTATTATTGGGTAAGATATGATAGTTATAGTGGAGAAGCTAATATTGAGCCATATATCGGAAATGCAGATCCTGCGATTATTTATGGACCGGATTATGGAGGACATGAACTATATATATTCTTTAGTTTAACAACTTATGTAGGGGCCTATTTGGAAGATGCACAGGCGGAATTGGATTTTTCAGGACCTGAATCAGAGGGAATTAACCTGCACGATATTCGTCTTTGTGGAGATTATGACTCTTAGATTGAAGTAACGATTGAGGATGAATGATGTGAGGATATTACTTTCCCTGACCCGATTATTGACAATACAGATAGACATTTTGCATCACTTTAAAAACAATAGAGTTGAAGCTGGAGCGAATTGAAATCATAACCAAGGCCATGCACTTGACCGTTGTTACGCGCCGCTCTTCGTTCCTCGTCGCTCTGCTCAAAAGCGGCAAATGATGGCAAACGTCAGGGTCTTATAGTATAACAAGTTCAGCATGACAAATTTCAGGATTATGTCATTTGGGCAATAGCGCGTACACTCTTGACAAAAAGAGGTTTTACAATATTCTTAAAGGGAAATAATAAGGGCCACCCTATGATTAAGAAAATTGATCCGGATCAAAAACGTCAACTTTCGGCGTAATCTTATTTTCTATAATATACTGAAGCATCTCAAGTTCATCCTTATCAAACCATGTAGTATTACAGACGCCGCACTTATCTATCTCTATGAGATATGCAAGACTGTAAAATGTCCTAAACATAGGGTTTTTGCATTTTGGACACAATATAGAGGGTTTGGTTTTCACCCCGGCACCCTTTAATTTTTTTATAGCAATACTTCTTTGGTTATCCATTATCACTGCCTTTGCAAGTGATTTTACCCTGGTTGTAAAACACTTCTCGTTTCTTGCAAGTATCCTCGGAACCTTAACATTTTCAATTAGAATACCTCCGCAGAAATTACATTGATGAACCTTTGTTTTTTCATATGATACGTCAGAAAGAGGTTGTCTGCATGTGGGACAAATAAATCCTGACACCTCCTTACCTGCTGAATTAAGCGCTAAATTAAGTCTTTCAGTGAATATGGCGCTCATCAATTTGTTTTCTGATGCCTTCATTATAGTCTGCTCATTTCCTGAGCTAATCCAGGTATTAGGAGTAAGCCAGGATATAGAGGCAAGCTCTGTGTAGGTGTAAGGGCCTTGCCACTGATGTTTTGGGTCAAGTGCGTAATAAACAACTTCAGGGGTATCTGAAACAAATGTCTCTGTTTCTGCGTTAACCTTTGCTTCTAACTTTGATATACTCACACGGGCCATCTTCAACAATATCTCCATCCTTTTTCTGATTGGAGGATGTGTTGACATCAGGTCAGCCCACCATCCCTCAGACTCATCCAACGAAGTTATCCGCGGACTGACAAAACAAAGCATTTCAATTCCGCTGCTTATGAATCCGGATCCTGTCCAGTTCCGTGAAATCAAATGCAGCGCTTCCGCCATTGCTAAAGGATTGCGCGTCATGCGTACAGAAGCAGCATCTGCCCGGTATTCCCGCTCTCTTGAAATAAACATGTTGAGCAGATTGCTGAATTTCACCAGAAGCCAGAATAGTAAAAAAACAGGATGAAAACCCATAGAGCCTTCTTCCCCGGAATCCATCATCCTTTCGAGTGCAGATGCATACATCCCGAAGAGGCTTGCTGCAACAGAGGTCTCCAGGCAGTCTCCTGAAATGATATGATACGCTTCATGCGCCAGTACAGCTTCAAGCTGAGGCCTTGTCAGCCTTGAAACAAGCCCTTCTGTTACTGCAATAACAGCTTCACCCCTAAAATCAGCTACTGCTAAGGCATTCATAGAAAGGCTCGGAATTACAACACATTTAATCTTCCTTTTATCCCCTGTTACAACATGTATTTCGTCCACGATGTTCATCAGGCGTCTATGTATGCCGTCTTCAGGGTCCGGTGGCGAAGCATTAATATTCTCCATGACAATCATGACAGATCTAAAGGCTGAAAAATAAAAATGAATCACTGCCAGTACGAAAGAAATGCCTATTACTATTAATAAATATTCAGGATTGGTAAAAATGAAAAATGGTTCTGTAAAAATAATTCTGTTTGGAACTATAAGAAAAACACCCTGAACGAGAACAATCATGGTACAGAAATACAAGAAAATCAGAAAGATTAAAAGGACTCCTATCCTCCAGGTTTTCTTTTTTTCTATATCAATAAAGGTTAAAGGCATAGGCTATATATCATTCAATTGTTACTTCGTGCCTATACTGATATCTGCTGCCGGCCGGCTCCTATCAGCCTTTTCTGCAAAGAAATATTCTGCTCCACGGAATGCAAAGAGAGAGGCGATAATATTATCAGGGAAAACCTCACGTTTTGTCATGTAGTTTGCAACAAGGTCATTATAAAGCTGACGAGCAAAGGCGATGCGATTTTCTGTTGATGTAAATTCCTCCTGAAGCTGCATGACATTTTCATTACTTTTCAGCACAGGGTAATTCTCCATAACTGCGAAAAGCCTTTCCAGTGCCTGAGTGAGCATGTCTTCAGCAACGGCCTTATCACGTATTTTAACAGCCGATATTGCTCTTGTTCTGGCTGCTGTAACTCTTTCAAGGGTGTCACGCTCAAATTCCATATAGCCTTTAACTACGGTTACCAGGTTTGGAATTAGATCGTGTCTCCTTTTAAGTTGAACATCAATCTGATGCCAGGCATTTTTTACTTCATTTCGAAGCGCAACAAGTCTGTTGTATATAAAGATCGTCCATAAAAGAAACAGAGTAATTACAGTAATCAGAATCCAGTTCACCATATTTATACCTTTTTAAAATTATCTAAACCTGAATTACGCAAGGATAATTATCCTATCTTGTAGCCGCAGGCTTTAGCCTGCATTTTAAAGTAATATAAAAGTTAATTAAAAATAGTTTAAAACCACGCAACCTGAAGGTTGCGGCTACATCCTTGCGTAATTCGGGCTAAATTTATTATATCTTAAACTTAAAGATTAGTTTCCCTAATGTAATGCAACTATTTTCAAGCACTTTTAAAAATATTCAGTGCCGGGGGCATGTTATTATACAAGAACCGTGTTAGGAGGTCATTGTGACAGATTTAATCGGAAAGATTGTTGATGTAGAAACGCCAGATATAATATATACAGGCAAACTTATTGAGATCAGCGAGGAAGAGGTTTATATCGAATCAGAAAGTGGTTGGATTATGATACCTACTGATAGGATTGTGCTTATAAGGGAAAAAGAAGGTTAGCCCATGTCTCCTAACAAGAACTGCACTAATGTCACTGATGAGATTGCAGATGTTTCAGCCCTGAGGATTCTTCTTCCAAGAGAGGTGACAAGAAGCCCTTTTCCTTCTGCAAGAGTAACCTCTTTTTTTGTAAACCCGCCTTCAGGACCAATGATTATTAACAGTTCCCCCTCACCTTTACCCTCTCCCGCCGGGGGCGAGGAAATTATCCCCTCTTGAGAGGGGTGCAGGGGTATATCCCCTCTTGAGAGGGGTGCAGGGGTGTGTATTCCATCCCTTGTGGGGAGGGTGTAATTAAATCTCTGCTTAAATATCTCTACTGCTTCCGATAACTTCATACCCCCTTCCTCATAAAAGATGAGGCCATTAACTGCGTTGGGGGATAAGGTGTTTAAGACATCAGAGAATCTCGTCGCATCATGTACAGTAGGAACAACATTCCTTCCTGATTGCCTCGATGCCTCCTCTGCAATTTTTCTCCACCGAGCAATCTTCCTTGTTTCTCTTAGTTGGCTCCTTTTAGTAATAACAGGCATTATCCCTTTTACTCCAAGTTCAGTCGTTTTCTGAACAACCATATCCATTTTTTGACCCTTGAGGAGTCCTTGCACAAGGACAATATTTATAGAAGATTCGGTATTCCAGGGAAATCTTTCTATGACTTCTGTGATTATTTCTCTTCTGTCAATCCTTAATATTGTTGTTCTGAAACAATCGCCCTTTCCATCAAATATGGTCAGTTCATCCCCTTTCTTGCACCTGAGAACAGATGTGATATAATGTGCCTTCTCGTCGGTTATTGATATTCGATTATCTTTGATATCAGAGGCTGGCAGGAATATTCTGGGCATTACTTAGTCTTATTTACTTTTCAGCTCCTGAAAACAGGTCTTTGATTTTTTCTTTAAAGGACCTTGCTACCTCGTCTCCATTTATCTTTGCAAATTCTTCGAGAAGTTCTTTCTGCCTCGATGTCAGCTTCTTTGGTACATCTATATATACCCTTACAATCTGGTCTCCCCTGCCGTAACCACCGAGTTTCTGGATACCCTTACCTTTCAGATAGAATATCCTGCCTGACGGTGTTCCTTGCGGGATTTTGACGTTAGAGGTTCCGTCAAGAGTTGGTACTTCGATCTCAGATCCGAGGGCTGCCTGAGGAAATGACAAGGGAACCTCGCAATAAAGATCATTGCCATCTCTTTTAAAGAACGGGTGCTCTTCAGCGTTAAGGATAATATAAAGGTCACCAGGAGGGCCGCCGTGAAGGCCCATCTCTCCCTCGTTAATAATTCTAAGCCTTGAGCCTGTATCAACACCTGCTGGTATCTTTACATTTATGCTTTTTGATTTCTTGACTTTGCCCTGACCCTTGCAGGTATTGCAAGGATCTGTAATTATCCTCCCTATGCCATTACACCTTCCACATGTTTTAGAGATGGTGAAGAAACCCTGCTGTAATCTTACCTGGCCTGTACCTTTACAATTTGTACATGTAACTGGTTCTTTACCAGGAGTTGAACCTGTTCCATGGCATTCAATGCAGCCTTCCCACTTCGGTATCTCTATAATTTTTTCTATGCCGAAAGCTGCCTCCATGAGTGTTATATCGAGGTCATATCTAAGGTCATTGCCTTTAGCCGGTCTTGGCCTGCGCCGACCTGTAAATGTTCCAAAGAAATCTCCGAAGATATCCTCAAATATATCACCAAAGCCCGTCTCGAATGGGCCGAAACCTGCTCCAACACCTTCAGCCGTCCCAAACCTGTCATAATTATCCCTTTTCTCAGGATCGCTTAGGCATGAGTAAGCCCCGTTTATCTCTTTGAATTTTTCTTCTGCCTCTTTGTTTCCGGGATTTCTGTCAGGATGGTGCTTTAGGGCAAGCTGTCTGAATGCCTTTTTAATATCAGTTTCAGATGCATCTCTTGACACACCAAGAATCTCATAATAATCTTTCATATGTAACTATTATATAAAAGTTGAAAAGATAAAGTCCTCCTTTTGTAAAGGGGGATTAAGAGGGGATTACCTCAAGTTAATTAAAAATTTTTAATCTTGCTTCTTATCCTTATCAACATCCTCAAATTCAGCTTCAACAACCTCTTCTTCAGGACCTTTTGTACCCTCAGCCCCAGCTCCTGATGGACCTGCACCCGCCTGTGCCCCGGTCTTATAAATATGTTCTGCAAGTTTGTGCGATGTCCTTGTAAGGTTTTCTGTTGCAGATTTTATTTCAGATACCTCATTACTTGTATCCTTCGCCTTTTTGCACCTTTCAATCGCATCCTCAATCTCTTTTTTCTCAGATTCAGTCAGTTTATCGCCATAATCCCTCAGGGATTGCTCAACAGTATAAATAAGTGTATCAGCTTCATTCCTTGCCTCTGCAAGCTGTTTTTTCCTTTTATCTTCTTCTGAATGTGCACCGGCATCACGCATCATCTTCTTAATCTCTTCTTCGCTAAGGCCACTCGATGCGGTTATTCTTATAGACTGCTCTTTACCTGTGCCAAGGTCTTTTGCAGAAACATGCAGTATACCGTTTGCATCAATATCGAACGTGACTTCTACCTGCGGGATTCCCCTCGGCGCAGGAGGAATGCCTAAGAGTTCAAAATTTCCAAGGAGCTTATTATCCGCAGCCATCTCCCTTTCCCCCTGACATACTTTTATTGAAACAGCAGGCTGGTTATCTGTTGCTGTTGAGAATATCTGGCTCTTCTTTGTAGGTATAGTTGTATTTCTTTCTATTATTTTTGTAAAGATCCCGCCCAATGTCTCGATACCAAGTGATAAGGGAGTGACATCAAGCAGCAGCACCTCCTTTACATCTCCTTTAAGAACAGCTCCCTGTATTGCTGCCCCCACACCAACTACCTCATCAGCGTTTACAGTCTTATTAGGTTCTTTATTGAAAAAACCCTGTACTGTCTGTTGAACCTTAGGTGTCCTTGTCTGACCACCAACGAGCAGAACCTCATTTATATCTGATGTAGAGAGGTTTGCATCGGATAAGGCATTTTTGCATGGGCCTATCGTTTTTTCGATAAGGTCTCCAACAAGCTGCTCAAGCTTTGCCCTGGACAACTTCATAAGGAGATGTTTTGGCCCTGTTGCATCGGCTGTTACAAACGGAAGGTTTACCTCTGTATCCATTGCAGTCGAAAGCTCAATCTTTGCCTTCTCAGCAGCTTCTTTCAGCCTCTGCAGCGCCATCCTGTCATTTTTCAAATCTATGCCCTGGTCTTTCTTGAACTCTTCAACCATCCAGTCCATAACCCTGAGGTCAAGGTCATCACCACCTAAATAGGTATTGCCATTTGTGGATTTTACCTCTATAACTCCTTCTCCGATTTCGAGTATAGATATGTCGAATGTCCCTCCGCCAAGGTCATAAACCGCAATCTTTTCCTCTTTCTTTTTATCCATGCCATAGGCAAGTGATGCAGCCGTTGGTTCGTTTATTATCCTCAGGACATTAAGTCCAGCGATCCTCCCAGCATCCTTTGTAGCCTGTCTCTGTCTGTCGTCAAAATAAGCAGGTACAGTGATAACCGCCTCTGTCACCGGTTCCCCGAGATAATCCTCAGCAGCCTGTTTGAGTTTCTGAAGGATCATTGCAGATATTTCAGGTGGAGAATAACTTTTACCCCTTATCTCGACATGGGCATCACCGTTGGAGGCCTCAACAATCCTATAAGGAAGTCTTTTCCTCGCGTGCTCTACCTCCGGCGTGTTGTATTTTCTTCCCATGAGCCTCTTTATGGAAAATATCGTGTTTTCAGGGTTGGTTATCGACTGCCTTTTTGCTATCTGACCGACAAGTCTTTCTCCCTTTTCAGTAATAGCAACAACGGATGGGGTTGTCCTGCTTCCTTCCTGGTTCGGGATCACCACAGACTCGCCGGCCTGAACAACTGCTACAACTGAATTTGTGGTTCCGAGGTCAATTCCAATCGCCTTTCCCATACTAAGACTCCTCCTCTATAATTTTTATCTTTATTTCTTCTCCTGTCTCTTCTT
>Ga0154888_1035_pt1 | contig 12616 bp, 17 predicted proteins | sample Rifle2008BG19ft_FD_105860 | JGI IMG/M metagenome (GOLD analysis project Ga0154888, IMG submission 105860) | Thermodesulfovibrio sp. RBG_19FT_COMBO_42_12
GACTTGCATGTGTTAGGCACGCCGCCAGCGTTCGTTCTGAGCCAGGATCAAACTCTCATTTGTAATTCTAAAACTTTGGGAGAGATGCTACGCACTTTTTTAGGTTTTTCAAAGATCATCTACATATAGAGTAAACATTCTAACTTAAGTTATTTAATTTTGTCAACATGAGAAAGAAGTCTGTCAATTGAAAATTAAAAGTGAACCGTTTAAGGGTTAAAAAGTTGCCTCTAAATTTCGTATATCGCACTGTCTGTAATCCCCTATATCGGGATTTTGGGACCAATAACAGGGAACCAATACGAACTTGACTTTATTTTTAATAAAAATTTATAATTCAAGTTCAATGGGAACATATACAACATACCATCCACATAAGATCAAACGAAAAAGAACTCATGGCTTTCTTGAAAGGATGAGTTCAGCAGGCGGACGCAAGGTTCTCAAGAGGAGAAGGACCAAGGGGCGTAAAAGATTGACTGTTTAAGACGTAAGAATTCTTTGCGCTCTTTAACAAAAAAACGGGATTTTCAGTTGGTCTTTAAAGAAGGTATTACCTTCGCTTCAAAATATCTTGTCGTGTACGCAAGGCCCAATATACTCGGGGTCAATCGTCTTGGCCTTTCTATAAGCAAGAAGGTTGGTATTGCTGTTACGAGGAACAAAATAAAGCGTTTATTAAGGGATGTCATGAGAAGGCTTTTAGAGGAGTTCCCTTTGAATTACGATTTTATCATCATCGCTAGAAAACCCTCCGTAGAGGGAAGGCTTGATGATTTCATTCGTGATATCAAGAGTTTTCTATCGAGGTTATTTCATGAAAAAAGTTCTCATACACCTGATAAGGCTTTATAGGTATATCATATCCCCTCTGTTTCCTGTGAGCTGCAGGTTCACCCCTACTTGCTCTGAATATTCGATTGATGCAATAGATAAGTATGGTATCATTAAAGGATTTTATCTTTCATTCAGGAGGATATTGAGGTGTCATCCCTTTAATCCCGGCGGGTATGACCCTGTAAAATAAAATGGAAAAGAGAACCCTTTTTGCACTTGCACTTGCATTTATTATACTTCTGCTTTATCAGTACCTCTTACCTCAACCCCAGCAGGTTCAGAAAAAGGCAACGGTAGAAAAGAAGGAGGTACCTAAAGAACTCGAACCAGTAATGCCTGCGGAAATTTCGATACCTAAAGGTATATCCTCTGAAGAAAAAGAGATAAGGGTCGAGACTGAATTATATTCTGCGGTCTTCACAACAAAAGGTGGAACAATAAAGTATTATGAGATTAAATCCTATAAGGATAAAGAGGGAAAAAACGTTGTGCTCCTTAAAAATCCTGGTTTAAAATCTCCCCTCGGTATAGGGTCAAAGGACGACTTTGACCTGTCGGATGTTAACTTCAGTGTTTCCGCCTCTGGTGGAGAAAAGGATATAATTCTCAATAAGGATAACAAGTCAGGTTCACTCGTATTTGAATACGCAGATTCAGGATTTTCTGTTAAAAGGGTGTATACATTCCATAATGACAGTTACAGGGTTGATATTAAGGATGAGGTCTCAGGGCTGCCTGACTACTGGATAACCATCGGCACCGATTTCGGCATTCATGACGATAAAGATACATCAATACATGTAGGTCCTGTGCTTCTCGAGGAAACCGAGAGGCATGAATTTAATGTAAAAAAACTGAATAAGGCCCAGAGCTATAAGGAGGGACTGAAGTGGATAGCACGGGAAGATAAGTATTTCTTCGCTTCCCTCGTCCCTATTACCACAATGAATGAGGCAAAGGTATGGAAGATGAAGGACTCTACTGTTATAGCATTCAGGGGCAGACCTGGCATAAATAGTTTTATCCTATACGCAGGGCCAAAAGAATATGACAGGCTGAAGGCTCTTAATGTGGGGCTTGAACATATTGTAGATTTCGGGTTTTTCTCTGTGATAGCGGTGCCTCTTTTCTGGGTACTGAAGCTTTTTTATAAGCTCATAGGAAACTATGGGTGGGCGATAATCCTCCTTACCTTAATTATAAGGATACCTTTTATCCCTCTCGTTAACAAAAGTCAGAAGGCAATGAAGAAGATGCAGGAAATACAACCCAGGATGGCGGAGCTAAGAGAAAAATACAAAAAAGATCCACAGAAGTTGCAGAAAGAGATGATGGGGCTTTATAAAAAGTATAAGGTTAATCCTTTGGGAGGCTGTCTTCCGATGCTTCTTCAGATACCAATATTCTTCGCACTTTATAAGATATTGCTGACAGCTATAGAACTCAGGGGCACACCATTTATGCTCTGGATAAAAGACCTTTCAGCGCCTGATACACTCTTTGGACATATTCCTTCATCGTTCCCTTTAATTGGGGGGTTTGCTATAGGCCCATTGCCAATACTTATGGGTGCCACTATGATAATCCAGCAGAAGATGACCCCGACTTCCATGGATCCGACACAGAACAAAATAATGATGCTCATGCCGATCGTATTTACATTTCTATTTCTTAATTTTGCATCGGGCCTTGTCCTCTACTGGCTTATGAACAATATCTTCAGCATAGCCCAGCAGTTATACGCAAACAAAAAACTCGCAAAAGAAGCGTCTCAAACCTCTTAATCTTCAAATATGTCCATAGATGATACTATTGCGGCGATATCTTCTCCCCTCGGTGAAGGAGGGATAGGCATTGTCAGATTAAGCGGGAAAGATTCTATACAAATAGCAGAAAAAATCTTTAGTTCACCAAAAAATAAGACCCTAAAAGACTCGAAGTCTCACAGGATAATCTATGGCTATATAAAAGACCATTTAAACGACAAAGAGATTGACGAGGTGCTTGTTACAATAATGCGTTCACCTTATTCTTATACAAGAGAGGATATTGTCGAGATAAATTGCCATGGGGGTATGGTTGCCTTGAGAAAAACACTCGAGCTCACCTTGAAACAGGGCGCGAGACTTGCAGAGCCAGGAGAGTTTACCAAGAGGGCATTTATAAATGGAAGGATAGACCTTAGCCAGGCAGAGGCAGTTTTAGATCTTATAAGATCTAAAACAGATGAAAGCAGGAGGATTGCGATTGAACAACTTCAGGGTGGTTTGTCCGAAAAGATAACAGCACTTAGAGACAGGCTAACAGAACTCTGTGCACATGTAGAGGCATACATAGATTTTCCTGAGGATGAAATAGAGACAGCATCAAAAAAGGACATGTTGGAAACTATGAAAGACATTGACAGAGAACTCCAGACATTCCTTAAGACTTATGATGAGGCAAGGTTTTTCAGGGAAGGGCTTTCAACAGCAATAGTTGGGCGACCGAATGTTGGAAAATCGTCTCTTCTTAATGCGCTCCTTAAAAAAGACAGGGCAATAGTAACGGAGATTCCCGGTACGACACGGGATGTAATCGAAGAATATCTGAACATAAACGGCCTTCCACTGAGGATTATGGATACGGCAGGAATAAGAGATGTTCAGGATATCGCTGAAAAAGAGGGAGTGAGAAGGAGTCTTCAGAGCATTGAAAATGCCGACATGGTGATAGCTATCTTTGACCTCAGTAAACCCCTGCGAGGAGAGGATTTTGAGGTTTTAGAGAAGATAAAGGATAAGGAGGCAATTATTGTTTTAAACAAATGCGATCTCACAGCAGCAGTTAATGATAGCGAAATCACGTCTTGTATCCCGCATCCTGCATCCTGCATCTTGAGAATTTCAGCAACGAGAGGAGACGGCCTCGAAGAACTCAAGGACAAAATATTTGAGTCCTCTCTTAAGGAATGGAAGGAGGCAAGGCAAGGGGTTGTTGTCACAAATCTCAGACATAAGATTTTGATTGAGAGCGCTGAAATGTCACTTAATAGGGCAGTGTCTACATTGATAGAAAATCAACCTCTCGAAATCCTTGCACTTGAACTCAGGGATTCCCTTGACAGGCTCGGTGAGATCGTTGGAGCCGTCACAACAGACGATATATTGAACAAGATATTTAACGATTTCTGTATCGGGAAATAGCAAGTCTGTACCATTGCAAGGTAATGTTTATAATAAGGAGAGAAGTTAAGGTTTTGTAGTGGTATAATTATTCCACATGGAGATGAGATTTGATTGTAATAGCAGCAGCTGTGCCTTTTGAGACAGCCTGGATTTCCAGCAAGGTGATCTCCCCTCGACATATTCCCGTGGGTAAATTTACAGGTCTTCATGGCCAACTTTGTAAGTCAACAGTACTCATTTTTCATTTAGGCGTTGGTAAGGCTAACGCAGCCCACGGCGCCACTTTACTGCTGGAAAATTTTTCTCCGACCCTTATGCTCCTTATCGGATGTGGCGGCGCTTACCGGAGATCGGGGCTAAACCCCGGTGACCTGGCTATGGCCAGTGAGGAAATCTTTGGGGATGAGGGGGTAATTACCCCACAGGGATGGCGATCGACAAGGTTTCTGAAACTACCGCTACTCCGCAAGGGGAATCAAATTTACTACAATACCTTTAAAATAGATAAAAAAGTTTTAAACAAAGCTAAAAAGTTATTAAAGATATTTAACCCCCAAACAGGCCCCTTTGTTACCATTTCCGAAGTAAGCGGTACGCAGGAAAGGGCGGATGAAATGGAGAATCGTTTCCAGGGTATTTGTGAAAATATGGAAGGAGCATCTGTAGCCCAATTGTGCACCCTTTATGATACCCCCTTTCTCGAAATCCGGGGCATAAGTAATTTAGTGAGAGAAAGAAACAAAAAAGAATGGAATCTGTCTGCTGCTGTCCATGTAAGCCAGCAAGCAGCTATGGAAATCATAACTCACTGGCAGGAAAACCGATGACCTCACTGTCCCTGGGTTACTCTCCGTGTCCAAATGATACCTTCATTTTCTATGCCCTTGTCCATAAGAAAATACCCTTAGAGGGTTTCTCTCTCAGTGAGCAATTAGAGGATGTTGAGACGTTGAACCGGATGGCTTTTGAAGGTCGGATGGATATCACAAAAATATCCTTTCATGCCTATGCCTATTTGCGAGATCATTATACTCTGCTTCGCTCCGGAGGAGCATTGGGGAAAGGATGCGGGCCTCTCTTAGTTGTCCGGCACGGGCATACTTCAATTGATTTGACTAACCAGTGCATTGCTATCCCCGGAGAACTTACTACCGCCTTCTTATTGCTGCGCCTCTATGAACCCGGGGCCAAAAATATCATTGTTCTCCCTTTTCATCAAATTCTCAATGCTGTTCAGCAGGGGAAGGCAGAGGTAGGGCTTATTATCCATGAGAGCCGGTTCACCTATCAGCACTTTGGGCTTCGAAAAATATTGGATTTAGGCGACTGGTGGGAAAAAATGAGCGGCTATCCAATTCCCCTGGGGGGTATTATCATGAAACGGAGCTTTGATAAAGAACTCGTTAATCTGATGGAAGAGAAAATTCGTCAGAGTATTCGTTACGCCCAAATGCATTCTGAAGAACCCCGGGATTATATTCGCTGGCATGCCCAGGAGATAGAAGATTCGGTAATTTGTTCGCATATCGATTTATATGTAAACGAATACTCTCTGGACATCGGTCCAGAGGGTGAAAAATCTATTCGCTTCCTCTTCTCCGAGGCCGAGCAGAAAGGACTCATCCCCCGCTCTCCTTATGATATTCTTTAAATCTTTCAAAAGAAAGATACAACGTTGTTTCTATCTGAAACGAACTATTTAATCTTTATCAAGAAGAAAATGGTTAGAATGACTATAGCTAAATTGTTTATGCAGCAAGGATCTCAAGGGTTATCAATTCGAAAGCTTTAAATGGGTCAGGTTGCTGCAGGACAGCCCTTCCAATAACGAGATAATCAGCCCCTGCCCTAATAGCCTCCTTTGGTATCGCTGTCCTTTTCTGGTCATCTGGAGGTGTCCATGAAGGTCTAATCCCGGGGGTTACTATAATAAAACCTTTTCCGCAATGGTTCCTTATTATCTCAGCTTCTCTTACAGATGACACAACACCATCAAGGCCGGCTTTGAGGGCAAGACTTGATAGATGCTTAACGTGCGTCCTCAGGCCATGCTGTATTCCAAGCTCATCCATGAGGATCTCGCGGGTAAAACTTGTAAGAACAGTCACACCGAGGATTTTTGGTCGTTCTAAGTTTTCTTTGAGACATACCTCTACGACGCTGTCCCTGCATCTCTTCATCATCTCAAGACCACCTGATGTATGTAAATTAAGCATATATACCCCTAGTCTTGTTGCAGCAACAGCTGCCTTTGAAACAGTGTTCGGAATATCATGAAATTTAAGGTCAAGGAAGACCTTTTTCCCTTTTTTATTTATATCTTCAACTATTTTGGGGCCAAAGGATACGAAAAGCTCAGGGCCGATCTTAAATATCCCAACATAATCTTTAAATTTTTCTACAAGTTCAATTGCATAACTATAGTCAGATACATCGAGGGCGAGTATTAATTTCTCCGACGCTGATAAAGTTTTTCTTTCCATTATATCCATTACAGCTTGGCCAGCGTTATGCCCTTTTGAGCCTGGTATTTACCCGCTTTATCAGCATATGATGTTTCGCATACCTCAGAACCTTCAACAAAAAGTAACTGGGCTATCCCCTCATTTGCATATATCTTTGCCGGAAGCGGTGTTGTATTTGATATCTCTATTGTCACAAAGCCTTCCCATTCAGGTTCAAGCGGAGTTACATTCACTACTATGCCGCACCTTGCATAAGTTGATTTTCCAAGACATATCACAAGGACATCTCTGGGGATTCTGAAATATTCCACTGAGCGACCGAGTATGAAGGAATTTGGTGGCACCATGCAAACATCGCCTTTAAAATCAACAAAGTTCTTTGTATCAAAACCTTTAGGGTCAACAATAGTATTATTTATATTTGTAAATATTTTAAACTCATCAGAAATCCTCATGTCATAACCGTATGAGCTCACACCGTAAGAAATAACACCCTCTCTCACCTGCTCTTTATTAAAGGGATCTATCATGCCTTTTTCCGCCATCTTTCTTATCCAGCGATCGTTTTTCAGCATGTTACAAGTCCTCTCTTTCGTGTTTTTACTCTTTCACGTCCTCCAGGGACGCCGGTATATTGTCTATGTTATCTAATTCAAAAATTTTTTTGAAGAGTCCGAGGGTCTCCTCTGCTATATCCTTCTGAATCTTTTGAATGGCAAAACCTGCGTGTACAAGCACATAATCTCCAATATTTACTTCATCTTCAAGAAGGAGGAGACTTATATCCCGCTGTGCGCCATAAACATCAATAGTCGCTGTAGCATTTTTAACCCTTATTATCTTAGACGGAACCGCGAGACACATTAATTTATTCCCTTATTACTTAAATCATTATATCACTTTTTGTTTTGTTCTTGTTACTGTTTATAAATTCAGATTCCATTTGTGTGCCATTGACTAAAATAAATTTTTTTGTTATTTTAAAAAATCATTTTTCAGGAGTCTTTATGGCAAAGAAACAGAATATAAAGAAAAAGGTCGAGGCAGCTAAAAAACCAAAAATAAAAAAGGGGTTGCGAGTGTCTTCAAGAGAAAAAAAGATACACGAAATAAAGAAAAAGCTTATAGCCCAGAGAAAGGCACTACTCGCTGAAGCAATAGAGGCACTCAATGAGCTTCCGGGTCAAACTGTATTCCCCGACCTCGGTGACCAGGCTTCAGCCGAGATAGACAGAAGTTTTATGCTCAGGCTAAGAGGAAGAGAACGAAAACTTTTAAAGAAAATAGAAGATGCTATAGAGAAGATAAATCAGGGTACATTTGGTATTTGCGACAAGTGTGGCGAGGAAATAAATATAAAGAGACTTGAGGCAAGGCCTGTTACAAACATGTGTATAGAATGTAAAACGCAACAGGAAGAAGAAGAGAGGCTAACGGAAGCGTAGTGGATAGCCGAATCTGTCTCTCAAAGAATCCCCCAGTGCATTAAAACATAAAGCAGTAATAGCGATCATAAACCCCGGAAAAAATACCATCCAGGGAGCCGAGGAGATATAAGCCCTGTTTGCACTTATCATAGACCCCCATGTTGCTGTTGGTGGCTGAGCGCCCAACCCTAAAAAACTCAACGAAGCCTCCGTCAAAAGATAACCTCCGAGTTTTAACCCTATTATTACAAGCGAAAGTGGAATGCACTGAGGCATAAGATGCACAAATAGAATCCTTATATCACTGCCTCCCAGGGCCCTCTCGGCCTCGATAAAAAGGGATCCTCTCAGGATTAAAATATAACTCCTTATAAGCCTTGCAAACGGAGCCCATCCGACTGCTGCAATTGCTATCATCACAGTATAGATACCAGGCGGGAAAATAACAGAGATACCTATAGCGAGAAGGAGCGCAGGGAAAGAAAGTATCAGGTCAACGAGCGCCATTATAGCTGTATCAACCTTACCCCCAAAATACCCTGAACAGAGGCCTACAACAAGACCTATCCCCATGGATAACAATGCTGCTGTTACAGCAACACCTATAGAGATTCTGCCTCCATAAAGTATCCGTGAGAATATATCCCTTCCCTTATTGTCAGTCCCGAACAGATGATTGAAACTCGGAGGCTCCTTCAGACTATCAAGGTCTATTTTGTCAGGGTCATAGCCGGACATAAAAGGTGCAAAAAGGGAAAGTAAAGAAATTAAAATCAGAATAGCTATAGAAACTTTACCTGTTGTTCTCATGTAGCCTCACTCTCGGATCAAGATAATGGTAAAAAATATCTATAAGCAGATTGATAAGCACAAAAATAAAAGTGCCTACAATTATACATCCCATTATCACAGGATAGTCTCTCTTTATAATCCCCTCCATGGTAAACCTGCCTATTCCATCCCATCCAAATATTGTTTCGGTAAGGACTGCACCGTTAAGATAGCTTCCAAAATCAAGTCCTATTACAGTTATAAGAGGGATGAGTGCATTTTTAAAGACGTGAATGGAATTTATCTTAAGTTCCCGTATTCCTTTTGAACGCGCTGTAGTAACAAAAGGCATATCAAAGACTTCTATTAGTGTGGTTCTTGTAACCCTTGACAGGGTTGCGATAGCAGGCAAAGAAAGGGTTATCGAGGGCAGGATAAGAAATCTTATATCACCGGTGCCGGATGGGGGAAGGATTTTAAGTTTAAGACTGAAGAAAAGCATGATTAAAAGCCCGCTCCAGAAAACAGGTATGCTTAGACCTGCCACAGAAACCGATGATACAACCCTGTCTGTGATGGTATCTCTTTTATACGCAGAGATAAAGCCTAAAAAAAGGCCAACAGGAACTGCGATAATCATAGCGCCTAAGGCAAGCTTTAAGGTATTTGGAAATTTTAAAACAAGATCTTCAAATACCTTCCTGTTTGTGTAATACGAACGTCCGAATTCACCCTTCAGCAGCAGTCTGATATAACCAAAATACTGGCTTAATAAATTTTTGTCAGCGCCGATTTCTTTTCTTATCTTTTGGATAACCTCTATCTGAGCCCTTTCTCCCACCATACTCAGAACAGGGTCACCCGGCAGCGCCTTTGTGAGGGCAAAAGTAAGGAGCGTTACCCCTAATAAAAGCGGGATAAGCAGGAACAGCTTTTTAAAGAGGTATAACTTAATAGTAACTTCTGCCTATCTTCTTTTAGATTTGTTCGTTATCGAGCTTATATGAGCGGAGTTTCTTTTTTTCAGACATAATCTTTTTTTCAGCTAACATTTTCTCTTTTGCCCTTTTTGAACGTTTTCTCTTCTGACGTCGGATCTTCTCTATCCTCTGTATCTCCTCGCTCTCTTTTCCTTTTACTAATTGATCAATCTTTTTAATAAGGATCACCCTTGCCTTATAACGGTTCAGAGACTGGGAGCGCTCCTCCTGACACTTAACCTCGATACCCGTAGGGATATGCTTAAGATAAACACAGGTTGAGGTCTTGTTTACATGCTGACCGCCTTTTTTCCCTGAACGGACGAAGGACTCCTTTATATCCTTTTCGTAGATATTCAGTGTCTCCATTTTTTTAATAAGTCTTTTTTCTGTTAAAGGACTGACAGTAAATATTCCCATTCTACCCTATCCATTCCAACCTTACAGCCTTGCTTAATTTTTTAAATTCCGGGTCTCCTGTTACCACCCTGGCATTTTTTAGGACTCCGAGTGCAGCAGCGAAACAGTCTGCATAGGCAACAGGATACAATGCCTTCAGCTTAGCAGCTTCTAAGGTAATGGATTTATCTGCGTCAATTATTGTGATGGGAAGCTGTTCAATTATAAGCTTTGTCTCATTGGCTTTTTCAACACCCCTCTCCCTCAGGGTGTTATAGTATATTTCACCAAAATTTATTACTGATAGATATAGTCTGGGTTTCCCTTCTTGAGATGACCTCAATATCCTTCTGACCTTTTCTCCCCCTGTTTCGTCTTCAAAATGTGCAATAAGTGCATAGCTATCAAGAACATAGGAGTCATCCATGTCTTGTCTCTTCCTGCCTATCCTTCAGAAGTGCCTTTAGTATAGATGTTTTACCTTTCAGCATTCCCTTTGATGCTTCTATCGGGTCTTCAGGCAGTGGCCTTATTATGATGACGTTACCCTCCCCTTCGTAAATATTCACTTTACTTCCCTTCTTGATTCTATATTTCTTTCTGAGTTCAGCCGGTATTACAACCTGTCCTTTAACAGTAGCTTTTGCTATCATGTTATACCTCCATATATTTTGTTATAACATAATATCAAAAAGTATATCTATAGTTTAATAGGTTAACTATTGTAAAATCTTAAAACGATATCTCTGCTCACTTATCCATGCTTTCTCCCAACTTTTTCTATCATGGTAGAAAAATGGTAGAAATTTTGCAAAAAATCTTGAGCAAAACAACTCCTGCCTTCCCTGCACCGTTAGTACCAAAAATGATGACAAGTTGAAACTGTACGAAGCCGTTCCAATTCTAAAAAAATATATTAAAGACCCATCTGAACCAAAATATGTTGTTATTCGAATGAAACCGGAACGCATCCGATTAATGGCTCAGGCCGGCAAGGGATATGAAGATATTGAAGTAGCAAAATAACTATGAAAAAATTTAAATGCAAAATAAATCACATTTCAATATTTAAGATCAATTAGAAACAACGTCCCTAAAATAATATCTTCACTTGCCGGCTGCACGCTGGGTTAGGCGCGGTTTTGCTTAGTGATAAGTACAACAAAAACCGTTTTGAATAAAATCTTTAAGTCTTGCCACAAAGACCAATCCTTAATATATTTCAAATCCAACTCAACCGACTGCCGTGATGAAGTGTTCGAAATTTGCCAAAGGCCTGTTAACCCTGGTCTTACAGTAAGAATTTGATTATCTTTATCAATGGTTTCTGCGAGGTTTTCAGGCAATCTTGGCCAAGGCCCGACTAGGCTTAGTTCTCCATTTAGCACATTAATCAACATTGGTAATTCATTCAAGGAAAAACGACGAAGAAAACTTCCAACCTTAGTAATTGGTTTTTCTGTAGGCGCGATGTACATAGTTCGAAACTTGTAAGCGTCAAACATTGAGCCAAATTGCCCAACTCGTTTTGAACGAAAAAGAATTGGGCCATCAGATTCTATTTTGATTGCAACGGCTAAAATAATCAACAGAGGCATTAAGAAGAAAAAGCCAGACGCAGCCATGACAACATCGAAAAAGCGTTTAATTATTTGTAGTATTTTGTGAATAATAGAATCATTTACAGTTTTAGTTGTGGCAATGCTGTAGCCCACAAGAAATAATGCCGAAATATATAGATAATAAAGCAATCCGCTGGTTTCGAACGAATGCTCACTTGTAACGATAGTGATAATTATGATTAAAGAGATATTTGTGAGAACAACTGCAAAATAGGCCCCCAGCCCTTTGATAAGGTTGGAAGTCTTTTCTCGGAAAAATTTCCACCCACTTTTGGTTTCTTTTTCTAATTTAGTCTGGCTCATTGTACTCACCAATTTTAATTTCGCTGCGTATTTTTCGTTGTGTACGCAATATCATAATGCGAATGTCTCTATAAATCGTATTAGCTACTGGTGCAAGAGTAGAAATAGCAAATAATATTTGAAATATAGTTAAAACAAGTTGGTCGATTCCTGTAAGTATTAATGGCGTGACGACTTTACTGCTTACAACCCACTGAATTGTCACCCAAAGAGCAAGAAAAGAAGAGTCAATAAGGCTTGATACTGTCCATACAGTAAACAGCCTTATTGTTTCTTTCAATTCTGTCCACTCATTAGTCTTACTCATTGGTTTTATCCACAACGTTCATAAATTGAGCGCCTAACGTGCGGGTGAGCGGCTTGGCCGCTCGAACCGCTGGTTGAAATCAGACGATCTTATCTCATATCAACGGCCTGGCCCCTTGTCTTCAAAATCTCAAGGATTCTGTGTTTTGATCATCCGCGATACACTATCTGAAATAAGGTTAATAAATTCGCCTTCTACCTCCATTATCATCCCTTTGCCTTGTGGTATGTATCGGACAGGACTCTCGCCCGCGTAATGGGCATGACATAGAATATTATTCCCTTTTTCTATTTGCGGAATGTGCATATTAAATATCGACAAATTAGAGCCAATAGGAG
>Ga0154888_1038_pt1 | contig 12599 bp, 10 predicted proteins | sample Rifle2008BG19ft_FD_105860 | JGI IMG/M metagenome (GOLD analysis project Ga0154888, IMG submission 105860) | Thermodesulfovibrio sp. RBG_19FT_COMBO_42_12
TCATTGGTCATAAGTCATTAGTCCTCAGACCAAAACGACTTACTTGTTTTTTTGTTTCTCTATTGACTATTGACTGTTGACTATTGACTGTTTTCATGCCTTTGTTTTATCTACGAGTTTTCCTTTCTTAAGCCATGGCATCATAGCCCTGAGTCTTGCACCCACCTCCTCTACGGGATGTTCCTCACCCTTTTTTGTAAGCGCATTGAATACAGGTTTGTTTGCCCTGCACTCCAGAATCCATTCCTTTGCAAACTGACCGGATTGTATCTCTTGCAGTATCTTCTTCATCTCTCTCTTGGTTTCTTCTGTTATAATCCTTGGCCCCCGTGTGAGGTCTCCATACTGTGCGGTATTGCTTATAGAGTATCTCATGGTGGAGATCCCACCCTCGTATATAAGATCAACAATCAGCTTTACCTCATGGAGACATTCAAAGTATGCCATCTCTGACGAATAACCAGCCTCAACAAGTGTCTCATAACCTGCCATAATAAGGGATGTAAGACCACCACAGAGAACAACCTGCTCGCCGAATAAGTCTGTCTCTGTCTCTTCCCTGAAGGTCGTCTCTATAACACCCGCCCTTGCGCCGCCAATTGCAGATGCATATGCAAGAGCGACTTTTTTCGTATTTTTTGAAGGGTCCTGGTGGATTGCTATCAGGCATGGTACACCGCTGCCCTTTAAATATTCAGATCTGACAAGGTGGCCTGGCCCCTTTGGTGCAACCATAAAGACGTTTACATCTGATGGAGGCACTATCTGTCCGAAGTGGATATTGAAACCATGTGCGAATCCCAGATAAACACCTTTTTTGATATTAGGCGCTATTTCTGTTCCGTATATATCTGCCATATACTCATCAGGGACGAGCATCATTATTACATCGGCCTTTTTAGCAGCCTCTGAAGCCGCCATAACCCTAAAACCAGCTTTTATTGCCTTTTCCCAATTCGGGCCTTTTATTTCGCCCACTACCACATCCATACCGCTTTCTTTTAAATTATTAATATGGGCATGGCCCTGACTTCCATATCCTATTACAGTAATCTTTCTACCCTTAAGAACCTTTTTATCCGCATCTTTATCATAGTAAATCTTAACCATCATACCCTCCTTTAATATCTAATAATATCTAAAATGGAATAAGTCGTATTATATTACAACTCTGTGATTTTTTCTATTTAAGATCCTCTTTGACGTTAATTTTATGTGAAAACAATTCAGGAATATATCAATAAATGAATTTGTGTCATAAGGAATACTCCTGTGTTTAGATTGTAGCAAAAACCCTCTAAAAAATGACTTTTTTCTTAAGCACCTTATAATTATCTTGCGTTATATTCTTTTTGTCTGGAGGTGCATATGAATCTTTGGCGCTACTGCAACTTCAGATTGAAGCTTAACAGTACTACGCATTCTATGAAACATTCGAAATGCTTTCTTTGAATATGCTATCTTGATAGAAAGTCTACCCTGACGACATATCAAAATAACCTGCCAAAAATAGTAGGGGAGGACATACTTGCCCGCTGTCTTTTTGGTGGAATCGGGGAATCCGGAAGCATAAGCAAGGTGCTCTTATTTATAGTCTCCTTATTAACCGTTTACTATATCCACAATTATCTCTTTTTCTTCCATATCAACTCTGTCAATTCTTACTTTTACCTCTTTACCGATTGTAAATGAACGTTTTGTATGTCTTCCAATAAGGCTTATAGAACGGTCATTGTACTTATAAAAGTCGTCTGTCATATATGAGACATGAAGGAAACCTTCTACAAAAAAGTCTTTGAGCCTTACCTTAACACCGTAAGGGGTAATGTTTACAATCTTCGCATCAAATTCCTCTCCGACCTTGTCCTTCATAAACCATACCTTCATTGCATCCAAGACTTCCCTCTCAGCTTCATCAGCAAGACGTTCCATACGCGAAGAATGAAAGGCAATATCCGGAAGGAGTTTGTTGAGTTCCTGAACCCGCTTTTCTGACAGATGTTTTTTATTCAATGCCTCCCTTAAAATCCGATGTACAACAAGGTCAGGATAACGTCTTATCGGCGATGTGAAATGTGTATAGCATTTTGACGCAAGCCCGAAATGGCCGACATTTATGTGTGAATAACGTGCCCGCTTAAGGCTCCGCAGTACCATATAATTTACAACCTCTTCCTCAGGCTTACCTTTTATATCATTGAGCAACTCTGAGGTGTCCTTTGGTTTTAATGGCCATTTTGCCCCGCAAACAGATTTAAACATCTTAACCATATCTTCAAACTTCAAGGGGTCCGGCTCTTCGTGGACTCTATAGAGTATTGGTATCCCGATACCATTAAGATGCCCGGCTACTGCCTCATTGGCTGCAACCATGAACTCCTCGATGATCATATGCGCATAATTCCTCTCTGCCTTTAATATCGCTTCAGGCCTTCCCTGAATATCAAGAAGAACCTCCGGTTCAGGCAGGTCAAAGTCGAGGCTTCCACGCTCAAGCCTCTTATTTCTGAGGATGCTGCATAGCTCTCCCATTAACTCGATATCCTGGAGTAAATAATCATATCTTTTGCGTTCATGCGTGTCATTGTTAACAAAGATTTTTCTAACAGATGTATAGGTCATCCTCTCGTTGCTGGTAATTACGCTTGGGTAGAATTTTGCGTTAAGCCTATTTCCATTTCTGTCAAAATCTATCTCTACTGTGAAGGCAAGTTTTTCAACCCCGGGTTTCAGGCTGCACAAATCTTCTGAGAGTTCCTTTGGCAGCATTGGTATAACCCTGTCAGGGAAATAGACACTCGTGCCCCTCTTTCTTGCCTCAACATCAATTGTTGAGTTCCAGTCAATATAAAAAGCAACATCTGCGATATGTACATAGAGTGTGTAACCATGTTTAACTAACTTTATAGAGACTGCATCGTCAAAATCTTTTGCCCCCTCACCGTCAATAGTAACCGTTAAAAGAGATCTTAAATCTTTTCTTCTCTTCTGAGAATCCCCCCGTCCCACCATTGCTAAAGGGGCCCGCCTGCCGTCTGTCGGGCAGGGGCAAGGTGGGATTGTTTTCTCTGTTCTGAGTTGATACGGAAAACCTGCCTCTTCAAGGACATTTCGCGGAAATCTCCGGGGAAGACTGAACTCGTCTATAATAGCCTCTACCTCTGCCTTTGGGTCTTCTGGTTTTCCTATAATCTTTACCACCTTACCAGCAGGCGGTTTCCTGTCTGTTGGATAACTGATTATCTCTGCTATAAGTATGTCCCCATTTTTTGCACCTTCTCTGTCTTTTTGGGCTATAGTGAGGTCAAAGTGTAGAGACCGATTTTTAGGCCTTATATAAAGTCCTGTCTTTGTCACCTCGAACCTTCCAGCTATTCTTGTGTTGGCTCTTTCAAGAATCCTTATTATCCGGCCCGCACGTTTATGCCGGTTTTCAATGCGTACAAGAACCCTGTCATTATTCATCGCCCCAGACGTTGCCCACGTTGGGACGAATAGATCCCTTTCTCCTGGTTTTTCCATTATCACAAAACCATAGCCTTCTTTATGCTGTTCGAAATAACCGCTTACAAGATCCATGTCTTCAGCAGGGCCATAGAGTCCTTTTCTTGTAAGCACAATATCTCCATCACGAACCATCACCCTGAGGATACTCTTTAGCGCCCTTGTCTCTGCACGGCTCAATTTCATGAGAGAGACTATATTCCTGAAGTCGAGGGGTTTTATTGTCTTTTCTCTGAAGAATGAAAGTACTGTCTCTTTATTCACCATAATTTCTTCTATAAGCATTTCATGCTATTTCTCGGAAATAGCTTCTGTTTTAAATATCTCTGATATATAATCCTACCACAAGTTTATGTTATTATAAAAAAAGGAATAAAATTTTACCTATCTTTGCTAATGCCGTGATTCCTGTATTATTGACAGCTTCTGCCAATTGTGATACTTTCAATATTACACAAAATGTCAGATAAATCGTCCATAATAAACGAAGCTCAGAGGTATCTCGCCAAGGGTCAGATAGATAAAGCTATTGCTGAGTTGGAAAAATTGATAAAAGAATACCCTGACGGTAATAGCTACAATACTGTCGGCGACCTGTATCTTAAAAAGGGTGATAAGAACAATGCTGTAGATTCATTCCATAAGGCTGCAAATCTTTTCTTGCATGAAGGCTTTTCACTTAAGGCATTAGCAATTTACAAAAAAATACTGAATGTAAATCCAACTCACCCTGAAGCCCTTTTTTCCCTCGGCGAACTCAGTGAGGAGAAAGGACTTACTACAGATGCCATGAAATATTATCTCGCAGCAGCTGAAAGTCTCTCTAAAGAAGGCAAAAAGGAGAAGCTTATCAAGGTATATGAAAAGGTATTCTCTGTTTCTCCGACCAATATACCTCTCAGGAACAAGGTTGCAGAAATGTATGCTAATGAAGGTCTCATATCAGAGGCTGTAAAGCAATATTTTCAGATAGCAATGCTTTACGCTGAGGGGGGAGACATAGAAAAGTCTATAGGTTATTATCAGAAGGTTCTTAATTTTCAGCATTTAAACAGAGAGGCCATCCTGGGAATCAATTACTTATATGAGAGGGCCGGCAATATTGAAAAGGCATTGGAACAGATAAAAGAGGCTACCACAAAATTCCCACAAGATATAGATATCCATCTCAGATATGCAGATCTCGGAATAATGATGGGCAGGCTTAATGAAGCACGGGAAGGTCTCAGGAAAGTCATAGAACTCGATCCTGTTAACACAAAGGCAAGGAGGATCCTCGGGGATGTATATGTAAAGGAAGGAGATAGAGAGAAGGCGTTGACAGAGTATCTTCCAGTCCTTGATGAGATGATAGTCGAAAAAAAGTACGATGATGCTGTTAAGCTCCTTGATTCTTTCAAGGATGTAGACCCGCTGGATACGAGGAAGAGACTTATCTCAGTCTATAAACAAACAGGTGATCAGGTTCAGGCAGCTAATGAGCTTATTTCTCTCGGAGATTTGCATACTGAAATGGGCATGCAAAAAGAGGCACTTGAATGTTATAAGGAAGCCCTTGTAATAACTCCAGATAATAAAATGCTCAAAGCTAAAATAGTTAAACTTGAGACGGAACTCAGCCCAGAACGTATCTCCTTAAAGGCTGAGAAGACAGTTGATGAAGCAATCATAGAGGCAGATATATTCCTCAGGCATGGTCTTTATGAAAATGTGAAGAATCTCCTCGAGGCATTCAGATATAAAGAACCCGAAAACATAGATCTCCACTTAAGACTGAAATCTCTATACGTTGATACAGATGACAAAGAACAGGCAGTTACAGAATGCCTTATCATGGATAAGCTATATAAGAAGGCCGGCGATGTTATAAAGAGTGAGCAGATGATAAAAGAGGCACTTAAATTATACCCTGAGGACCCAAGGCTCGTTGGCATTGCACCACCTCCTGTTCATGAAAAGGAAGAAGTTACTGTTACACCACCTGAAGAACCCTCTATAGATGATTATAAGGATGAGTTTGCACGAGCTGATCTTTACTCCAGAAAGGGACTAATAGATGAGGCACGAGGGATTTTGAAAAGACTACAAAACCTTTTCCCTGAAAATGAGGATATAGGCCACAAATTAGCTTCACTCGATCAGGTAATAGAAGCTGTTGAAGAAAAGAAAAGAGAACCTGTCCCTGCTGAAGGTGAAATTTCCGAGGCAGAGATAATACAAGAGCCTGCCCTTGAAGAGGAAGTGCTTGAGGTATTCGGCGAGTTTAAAAAGGGTATCGAGAAAGAACTTGAAGCAGAAGATTATGAAACACATTACAACCTTGGCATAGCTTATAGTGAGATGGAACTCACAGATGACGCAATAAGAGAATTCCATATATCACTTAAGGAGCCAAAGCGGTTTATTCATTCTTCCAATATGCTCGGCATATGTTATATGAAAAAAGGTCTTTATTCCAATGCTATAGATGTTCTGAAAAATGCTATCGAAAAGATAGAAGACCGGGGTGAGTCCTACTGGACAATGAAATACGACCTTGCCGAGGCTTATGAAAAAAACGGCAACACTAAAGAGGCGCTCGATTTGTATACAGAAATTTATGGATGGAATTCGAAATTTCGAACGGTTTCTGATAAGATAAACCAGCTTAGGGCAATATCCGGTGTTGAACAAAAGAAACCGAAGATCAAAAAGGACAGGGTCTCTTATATATAGGATATGGACTATTTAGAATATTACGACCTCAAAGAGCACCCATTCTCTAATGTTGTTGACAGTAGATTTTACTTTAGCGGCCGCCAGCACTCTGATGCCCTTGTAAAGCTCAGATATGCCATAAATACAAGAAAAGGTCTTGTTGTTGTGATAGGTGGTATAGGAACGGGCAAGACAACACTCGCGAGAAGATTACTTGAGGAATTGGATGAGGATAAATATGAGGCAGCGCTTCTTGTAGTAGTGCACTCTTCTGTTAGTTCAGAATGGCTCTTTAAAAAATTTGCAATCCAGCTCGGCGTTAAGGAGTTGAAAGAGGATAAGGTAGAACTTCTTGGCCAGATTTATAAGCGACTTTCTGAGATAAATGATGAGGGTAAAAAGGCTGTTGTGATGATTGATGAGGTCCAGATGTTGAATTCAAAGGAAATCATGGAGGAATTCAGGGGACTTTTAAATATGGAGGTAGCAGAAGGAAAGATGCTCAATTTTATCTTTTTTGGTCTACCCGATCTTGATGATGTCCTTTCCCTGGATGAACCGCTCAAGGAGAGGGTAGCTGTCAAGATTAGGTTGAAGCCCCTCTCTGAAGATGACACAAAGGAATACTTAAAACACAGGCTCAGAATTGCAGGGTGTAATAGGGAGATATTTGCAGAAGATGCTATCAGTCTTATCTACCGGTGTACTCATGGCATCCCCAGGCGTATAAATACTGTCTGCGATAATGCACTCCTTGAGGGTTATCTCTTCAAGTCAAATATCATAGACAGTATGACAATAAAGACTGTGGCAATTGATCTCGGTTTAGACATCGGGGACGAATGATATCTCTTTAATCTTTAAAGTCACAGAATATTCAGAGAGGTCTATCTTAATCTTTGAGGGATACCAGATATCGCCTGCCTTCTCAGGATTTCCGTATTGTATATTAAGTTCACTGCCATCTTTGAGAAAGACTGTCTGCTTTATTGGAAACATTGTTTTTCTGTCTATCCATAAGCTTCTCGAAAGATTTTTAAGAAGATAGACACCTTCTTTTTCATATATCTTAAAGTCTTTTATGTTCCACCAGAAAAGACAGTCTCTCAGGCCATATGTAAGTATTGTAACTTTGTTCCTGTCAATCACAGGAACACTCTTAATAATGCCATTTTCTAATATAAGTTCGAATGCAAGAAATCCAAATGAATACACACGCAGGTTTAGATTACCGTTTCTGGATATATTCAGCACCCCGTCTCCTTTCATCCCGGTATCATCTTTTTCAAGGGTTATGGAAAATGTAGTTTCTATGGCTGAAATACTATTTTTTGAACGGAGCGCGTCCTCCACGCCAATACCTTCATATACAGGCATCTCGACCCGTGGCGCTGCACAGGAAAATAAGAATAAGATAATACTAAGTAAAAATAGCCCAGAGACTGCCTTCAACATCTTTTACCCCTATTAACTCCAGTCCGAAATTATTTTTTATCTTTTCAGCGTTCCCCACAGGCATAACAGCCCGCTTAAACCCTATCTTCGATGCCTCCTTTATCCGTGCATCTGCCTGTGTAACAGCCCTTATCTCACCGGATAGACCAACCTCGCCGAATACAAAGAACTTTGGGTCTATAGGTATGTCTTTAAGAGATGAGGCGATTGCTGAAATGACGCCAAGATCGACAGCAGGCTCGATTATCCGGAGTCCCCCGACGACATTTACAAATATATCCATTCCTCCAAGATGAAGGCCTGCCCTTTTTTCGAGTACTGCTACAAGAAGGTTTACCCGGTTAAAGTCAACACCTATAGTCGTCCTTCGAGGCACTCCGAAGTTGGTCTGGGAGACAAGTGACTGTATCTCTACCATCAGGGGCCTTGTACCTTCAAGGCTCGCAACAACTGTTGAACCTGAAACATTCAGTGGTCTTTCTAAAAGAAAGAGTTCAGACGGATTTTCCACCTCTATTAGTCCCGAGTCTGACATCTCGAAGATTCCTAACTCATTTGTCGAGCCGAAGCGGTTCTTTACAGTGCGCAGCATGCGATATGAATGTCCCCTGTCACCTTCAAAATAAAGGACTGTGTCCACGATATGTTCAAGTACCCGTGGACCAGCGATTGCTCCCTCTTTTGTTACATGGCCAACAAGGAATACGGGAATATTCGACCTTTTTGCAAAGAGCATAAGCTTTGCAGCGCAGTCCCTTACCTGGCTAACGGAACCGGGTGCGGAGACAAGCTCCTCAGTGTATATAGTCTGTATGGAATCTACAACCATTGCCTTGGGGACAAGTTTCGAAACTGTATTAACAATGGCTTCGAGTGAGGTCTCTGAAAGTAAGATTATACCATCAGAATTTATCGAGAGCCTTTCCGCCCTCATTTTAATCTGCTCAGGAGACTCTTCACCTGAAATATAAAGCACATTACCGTATTTTTTTGTAAGACCCGAGAGGGCCTGTAAGAGCAGTGTAGATTTTCCTATACCCGGATCACCGCCAATGAGCACTACAGAACCGGCAACAACACCACCTCCCAGAACCCTGTCGAGTTCTTTTATCCCCGTTGATGTCCTTTGTTCATATCCGCTTGTGACTGAACTTAAGGGTTGTGGCTCCGATCTGCCGAGATGAGTTACAAGTGATGAGTGGCGAGTAACTATTTCTTTCTTTTCCTCGACAAGGCTATTCCATGTCCCGCAGTCCGGGCATTTACCGAGCCACTTCGGGCTTATGTAGCCGCATGACTGACACTGGAAAATTGTTTTTATCTTTGGCATATATTTTTAAAGATCCTCAGCTTTAATTATATCAGAAGTATATAGCCAGGATGGTTATTTTAGATAAATATAAAACTCCTTTGGTTCAAGTTCTTTAAACTTATCATTTTTTTGATTCAAATGTCTTCTTATATCTATACAGACCGCATTAGTTGACCTAAACGTTGCATAAATAAATTCAATTTTGATCTGTCATTCCCGCAGTCCTTAAGCGGGAATCCACCCTTCGACATGCTCAGGGTGACAATTGTCATGGTGAGCTTGCCCGCCAGACTCACGGCGGGCTTGTCGAACCATGGATGCCCGATTGAAAACCCCCGACTACAAACTTCGAGGGCAGGCTTCGGGCATGACAAAAGAATGTTACATCAGGAGTCAACTTACAGTGAACTCTAAAGATTACTTTATTATTGAGTTTAAATGCGCTTCTATCTTGCATTTGCGGGTATCTATCTCCAATATTTTTGCAACTGATGGGTTTACTTATGGTCTTATTAGTATATATTGAAAATATTCAGCTCTGTGATTACTTTTGATATATTGTCAAAATCTGAATCATTGTGCAGAAGAAATAAATTGTTCTCAATAGCTGTCTGGATAATCAGACAATCTATAGTGCTTCCGATTGTAACGCCTTTCTTTCTGCACTTAAAATAAATCTTTGCAGCAGAGGCAAATGATTCTTTTTCGTCTTTGAGGGAATAAAACCTCTGAGTATCAAGGTATCTTTTTGCCTTATCGAAGTCTTTCTCTGTTTTTACACCCTGCAGGATTTCCTGATAAACGAACGGACTTATGCCGAAAGGTATATTGTTATCGAGAATATACTGAAATTTAAGCACTGCATTGTTTTCATTCCCGGCGAGATAATCAATCAATACCGATGTATCAACAAGAACCAATTCATGCTCCCTTTCTCAATTTCTTATAATCATAGCCCTGCTTAAACTCTATTTTGCCCCTCAGATCCCTTAAATTTAGTTTTTGTTTGACCTGAATAAACTCCCTGAGAGCCTCGTGTATAAGGTCTTTTTTAGTTTTTGCTTTTGAATACCGGAAAGCCGTTTTTACTATATTATCGTCAAGAATTATATTCGTCCTCAATTTATACACCTCCTTATACACATAATATAACACATTACCATGTCTCCCGTATCCGGACATTTTATTAACCAGTTTAAAGTCTCTATAGTTAATCCTCTTGCCACAATAAGATAATGCAAATATTCTTTACTTTGCCTCCTGCCAAATCATAACACATGTTTAAATATCAAGTTATTAAACATTTTTTGCTTTTTTACGGATAGTTTTGCAAAATTAACATAGATTATTCATAAAATGGGTTACATTAACTGAGGATAGAGTGTTCTCGCTCATTCTCGGTCGTTCCGACCTCTCTACGAGTCGTAGACCGAGGCTTTTGCCTCTTTGTTTTCACATATTGTATTTGACTATCGGCAAAAGAAACCGCTCAAACACTCTATCCTCAGTTCAATCATTAAAATTTATGAATAATTCGGGTTAATCTAATTTCTTAAGGAATTCTAATAACCACCAGAAAATAAAGAAAATTTATTACGTGGCCTTTGCAGTGGCAGAGGGATTAAAGGACGGGCGTGACCTTTTTAGAATGACGATATTTAGGATAAACCCCGAAACAGTTTTCCTTATTTGTCTTTCAGGTCTTTAAAGGTGGGTTGATAACAAAATCGTCAGAAGAGACTTGTCCTTTTATCCTTACACTCCTCCCTTCTATCTCAATCATACCCTCTGAAAATAATCTTATAGCTTCAGGGTATATCTTATGTTCTAATTTTATTATTCTTTCAGAGAGGGTTTCTTCTGTATCATCCTGAGATACCGGCACCGCAGCCTGTATTATTATCGGGCCTGTATCCATGCCTTCATCCACAAAATGAACGGTACATCCGGAAATCCTTACCCCGTATTCAAGGGCCTGCCTCTGACCGTGTAATCCGGGGAAGGACGGCAGGAGCGCCGGATGGATATTCATAACCCTGTTAGGGAATGAATCTATCAGGGGTTTTCTTACAATCCTCATAAAACCGGCTAAAATAACCAATCCTACATCCCTTTTTTTCATCTCCTCAACAATCTTTACAAAATAATCATCCTTTGAGCTATATTCTTTTGGACTCATGACGAGATATTCAATGCCGTGTTTCTTTGCCCGATCTATAGCAAATGCCGCAGGGTTATCAGTTATCAAAACAGCTATCTCAACCCTCAGTCTTCCGGAGTTGATCGCATCTATGATTGACTGGAAATTCGAGCCTCTCCCTGAGGCGAGTATACCGAGTCTTAAAGTTCCCATAACATACCCGGATACTTATAACCTTATCTCTATATAGGCCTTCTCTCGTAAGCCTTTAATCCAGCTTTTATATATCTCCGAAAAACGATCCTCGGCCAATTTACTCCTTGCATCTTCTCTAATTTCATCTATACTTTGTGCAGATATCTTTTCCTCAAGTTTTACAATGTTAAGCCCCTTTTCAGACCAGAATGGGATACTGAAATCGCCTGTTTTCATAGTATTAAGTAGATCAACGAATTCTTTTGCAAGATGGGTCTTTTTCATAAATCCAAGGTCACCACCAAGCCTTCCTGAAGGATCTTCAGAATACTCTGTTGCGAGCGCGGAGAAATCCTCACCTGCCTTCAGTTTCTGAATGATTAAGTCTGCCCTGTCCTCAACAGCTTTTTTGTCCGCATCATTTTCCGGTCTCTTAAAGAATATCTGCCTCAGCCTGAGAGTTTCACTATCACCAGAGCTTTTTTTATTTTCCTCCATGTATTTTTTTACTTCTTCATCAGATATAACAATCTTACTTCTTATTTGCTGACTGACAAGCTTGCTGACAGTTATCTGTTCAGAGAGTCTTTTTCTGTACTCCTCAAATGCTAACCCTTCTTTTTCAAGAGATTCTCTTAAGGCGTTATCAGTCAATGAATATTTCTTTTTTATATTTTCTATAGCTTCTGTCATTTCTTCGGGTGTAGCCCCAAGCCCAAGCCTCCTGGCCTCCTGGATCTGGAGTCTCAGGTCAACAAGCTTACCAAGAAAGAATGCCTCATTATCTTTGAATATATTCATCCGTTCTTCTTCCTTCAACGCCTTTACCTTGTCTGTTGCCTCTTGTTCCATCATCTTATATAGCTCGCTCCATGTTATAACCTCCTTGTTGACAACTGCAACTACGCGGTCGAGTGAAACAGCAGCATGAGGCCCCGGCTCTTCACGTACATGTTCCCGAGTTTTTTCATCAGAAAATATTTCTGATGAGTAAAGAACCTGATGTGGAAAAAAGAAAATAAATAATAGTGCGATAACCTTAAAAAAGAAGTCTGTCTTCATAAAAAATACCCTTTCCTCCGTCTGAACAACTTAAAAAAAGAATTCCCTGCACCAAACTTATTGAATTATAAAATATGCGCTCTCTCTTTCTCAACATTTTCATTTCAGGCCCAAGCAGGGTCTACGACAAATTTATTGGTAAGTTTACAGTTAAAAAGTACATCTGAAGCTTCCCCCTTAGGTTAAGGGGGATTGAGGGGGTTACTTTAAATGTTTCTAAACTGCATTGAAGTA